>Ga0209208_10004389_pt1 | contig 19997 bp, 12 predicted proteins | sample S1TSphfallax_3_FD_187694 | JGI IMG/M metagenome (GOLD analysis project Ga0209208, IMG submission 187694) | Host-associated microbial communities from peat moss isolated from Minnesota, USA - S1T2_Fd - Sphagnum fallax MG (SPAdes) (version 2) | ecosystem: Host-associated > Plants > Peat moss >...
TTACATAAACTTTCTTCAAGATTTATGACAAATCCACCTAAATTTGGTAGTTATACAAAATATAATATCGATATGTAACAATGGCAATAGGTGAAACTTTGTTTGTGGGTTTTTTTTCAATCCATAGAATAGAAGTAATAGAGACATTACGAGAAAAAAAACCACTAGTAATTCCAAAACAACACACAATCAAAAGAAAATGATCATGGGTAGCATGAACACCAATTGTTATAGTAACAAAAACAACGACAAATGTAAAATCAACATCTCCATCAACAATTGTATCTTCTCCTAAATGAAAATCATCCCACATTTTTAAAAATCATTAATAATGAAAGACAAAACATTAAAAAACCAAAAAGCTAGATCAAAATATTGATGAAAACATTATCAAATTAAAAACCCTAAAATAAAAGATTTTGAAATAAAAACTTCATTTGGTTTTTCCTATCCTTTAACATTAGGTTAAAAGGTATGTGTAACAAAATTTAAACATGTTGCAAGTAGATTTGATATATGTATGCAAATTTCACCAACATAAGTCACAAAAAATGGGATCAAGTTTTTGTTAATCAAAAGCACCACCTTAAAAATAGAATGGAAATTACCTTGGTCTTTCATAAGCAACCATCTCTTTAGCAAAAACCTCTTCATGTAATTAATGTTTTTTTTAAAAGTGAAAAATTGATAGATTTTTATTTTTTTTAAACCTTGGCTATAACTACAAAGGAAAAAAAAAAAAGGTTTCCAATTAAAATAACTTAAAAACGTTAATCAACAACTAGAAATGATTAAATTTTAACGAACCATTAATTTAGATTCACCACCTAAAACCCTAGATCCATTGAGGGTATCATCAAACTACAAGAAGGGACATCACAAACTTCATGGGTCACAACTTGGGTCCAAATTTTTTAAGGTGTACCAAAATCTTGTCACATCATCATTATTTTTTGTCTTTTTTACCATGTAAAGTCACATTTATGGATGATTATGATGAAGTCTAAAATTGTAATGGTATAAAATATAGTCTTTTAAAAAAAATTGACAACTTTTGATTCATTAATTTTTATGGGGATCAAAAAATAGGGTAAAAAATGACTGCAATAAGGATTAAGCCCTTTTTGTCCTATGTGATACACCTTAAAGGATTTTCACCCATTTGGCAATAATAGTTGTGTGAATTTTTATAGGTTCGTATAAAATAGACATGGATGTCATTCATTTATTTATGTTGTTTGAACATTGATGTCATATGCTTGTTCATATTGTTTAAACATAGATGTTGTATGTTTATTTGTGTTGTTTACACATGAAAGTCGTGCACATCATTTTCGTTTTTAAATAATGCATGATATTTGTGTTTAAACGATATGAACCCATGAAATAACAAATTTCACACGTATTTGGAATGAACCCATGAAACTTATAAATTTGTGATGGAGGCCAAACATTACAAATTTATCAGGTTTCATAAGTTTGTACAAATTTCATGCACAATCCAATTTTTATAGGTTCACACAAAAATCACACAAATCCCATGTTATGGTTAGTATGAATGATATTTATACATATTCAATATCTTAAATGTTCAAACAGATGAAACATTGTTTTTTAATGACATATGTGAATGTGAATGTTTAATACACAAAAATCGCATAGTTTTATCTTAAATTACATCACAATAATTGCACAGATTTAGTTAAAATATAAATTATACTTACTTCACATCAAAACATCACAAGTAGAAAAGACATATCATTTATATAGTAATATGTATGTTTTTATGCCATTTTTACATATTGAAACCCACGAATTTTGCATAGACAGATTATTTTATGATTTTGGCATGGATTTTATTGAAATTTTGTGATATTGTAAGTTGTGATGAACAACCACATGTTGATGATCAATATAATTTGTATGTTCCAAACCTTAAATTATTTCATGTAGCATTTGTAATTATTTGCAAAACTTTTGTTTCCTTTCTTTGTTAATCAACTTTTCTCGTGATACACCATTGTCAATCAATTATCTCTTGTGACACACCACTAACATAACTATAGAGAACTATTTGTAATCACAAACATTTCATCTTCAACGTTACTTGAAAGTGTGCATTGTGCATCAAATATGCTTCAACAATAGGCATTAAATCTTTATACTTGGGAGCCAAAAAAAAGCATTTGCATTCAAATTCTAGCTAATAGACCTCCTATCGACAAAAAGAAAATACTTCCTTTACCTTAATAACTTGTAATGCACTAAAACATTAATTTCTTGAAAGATTTTGTGTGCAAAAAATCTAGTTGTTATTAATCAAAGAGTGTACAAGTGTTGTAAGACTTCATTAAGCAATGGGTTTAATTATGCTTAATGAACCAAAGCTTTAAAAAAAATTCAAAGCTTGTGTGAACATAATTCTAAAGGCATACATAACACCATTTGCTTGATTTTGGATTGGTTCATTAAGGTTTCATGAGATTTGCAATCGCTCAAACATATTGAAGACAATCATTGTAAGGGAGTTGAAAAAGGATTCATTCAAGGCCAACCTAAAATTTTGGTACTTTTATTCAATGGGTTAGATTTTTGTATCCAACTTTTGATTATTTTCTTGTTGTAAGTTTATTGGGTTTCTTTTTTAAAAAGGTTCCAAATCTATTTTGTTCCCAAAAGTGTAGTTGTAACTAACGGTGAAACATGATAAAGTATGCCAAAAAAATATCCACCATGTAGTCATAGTCACATTTATGGTATAAAAATGAAAAAACTTATTCAAAACTTCTTTAACTTTCATTATGAAGCAATGGTGCACTCCATTGAATTTATGGTTAACTACATATAAAATGTGAGGAATTTTACTATAAAAAAACTAGATGAAAAATATGTTCTAAATTGGCTAGGTTTTTAAATTTCAAACATATTTTTACATGAAAATTTTAATACATTATGACTATAATATGAAAAAATTAAAACACATTGATACATATAATGCTTCATCCATTTGAAAGTATAAAAATTCCAATTATAATTCTACTTTCATCACATTTTCATATATATTTTCAAGAGTGGGACACATAAGTTTTCACATACTTGTAATTTTTTAAATGTACTTAAATGTGTATTAAAACATGTAATCTTTTAATATTACATAATGAAGTTTAAAAACTTCCTCTTATTGATCATTAAAATAAAAAATTATTCATGAGATCAATGTCATAAGGCTTAGTTTATGGATATTTTCCACAAAAAAATTAAGTATCCCTCATTGGCATACTTTATCATGTTTTCACCCCTTAGCTGAGTATGTCATTTTGGAGTCTACGAGGTTAAATCCAACATTGATTAGGGTTTTGAAATTTGGAACTTCATATTTATCTTGTTTCCAATAGTCTACATCTTTGATCTACCATTCCAAACTTTGGTTTAAGCTCCCATTAGAGAGTTAAGGTTTACAAATTAAAATTCCATGTCTATTTTGTTTTCAACGGTCCATTTGTAATTTTAATTTGCCATCCCATAGTCTACAAGGTTCCCATTAGAGATTTAAGGTTTATAATCTTGGAGTTTCATATCTATCTTCTTCTAGTTGTGCATTCGCAACTTGAGCCTATCATTCCAAAGTTTTAAACGTTTCCAACATTGTTTTAAGGTTTGCAAATTGGAGTATCATATTTGTCTTGTTTCCAATAATGCATTTCCAACTTGAGTTTGCCATTTTAGAATTGTCATGTATCCATTTCAGGTTTAGGGTTTGCAAATTGGAGTTTTCGTATCTGTCTTGTTCCCAAAAGTTTATATGCAACATGAGTTTTCATTCCAAAATCTAGAAGGTTTTCAAATAAACAAGCTTTGATATTTAAGGGTTGCAATTTGGTGTTTGTAGATCTATTTCATTTCTAAAAGTATCAACTTGTTTCCATTCCAAGTTTAGGGTTTGTAAATTTGAATTTCCATATCTATTTTGTTTTTAAGAATCTATTTGTAACCACTTGAATTTGACAATCTAAAGTGTGTTAAAGTTTCCACTTTAAATTTAGGTTTTGTAAATCACAAAATTTCCATATTTGTTTTTTTTTCCAAGAAAACATTTGCCACCTAAGTTGGACAATTCATAGTGTGTCAGGTTTCCATTTTAGGTCAAGAAACTTGCAAATTGGGGTTCCCATATCTATCTCATTTCCAAGAATGCATTTGCCACCTAGGTTTAACATTCTAAAATCTATTAAGTTTTCATTTGTTATTTAGGGTTTGTAATTTGGAGTTCCCATATTTGTCTTATTTTTAAGAGTGCATCTACCATTTGAGTCTAATGGTCCAAAGTTTTGTTAGGTTTCCACTTCATGTTTAGGGTTTGTAAATTGGAGTTCCCATATCTGTTTTATTTCCAAGAATGCATCTACCACTTGAGTATGGCATTCTAGAGTCTATCAAGTTTACATTTGGTGTAAGGTTTATAAATCAAGGAATTTCCATATTTGTTTTCTTTCCAAGATAACATTTGCCACTTGAGTTGGATAGTCTACAATGTGTCAAGTTTCCACTTTAGGTTTAGGGTTTGCAAATTGGAGTTCCTACATCAATCTTGTCCAATTTGCCATAGTTGTACATTTGTTGCAACAAAGTCGTCCCGATGCAAGAATTTGAAGCAATCAAGCCACAATATAAATTTTTAGTAATGCTAAAAAATAATTTAAAAATACTAAAGTGATAGCTCTAGTTAGACAATGGAAAAATTCATGCATTAGGAAGTGATGAGGGCAATTAAGGTTGGAGTGGGGGTTGTTTTGTATGTTGTTTTAAATTGTGATGAAATGTCTATTGTTGACAACTAATCTTGGTTGCATGTTCACTACTATGTGGTGCAGAATTGGGTAAGGATTCTAATTATCATCTTTTTGGATAAAATGTTTGAAGGTTTAAGTACTGATAACTTGACCAAGTTCATTAAGAAAGCATTGATAATTGGTGGGGGTTTGCCAAGAAATAAACACTACAACAAAACCATGTCCTTTTCACTATTGAAATTTAATTAACATGACTATAGAGTCAAAAACAATTTAACCACATGACTAACCATATCCATTTTGACAAACCACAAAAGTAGCATTGTTTATTATAATTAATTTGAATTTCATTTTAATCAAAACAGACATTGTAACTTCATATGTGGACTTTATGTAGTGGTTACGTGTAATCAACCTACTAGCAATGTGACTAAAATTAGTCAAGTAATTTACATGTGTAATCAAAGTGATATATATGACTAAAATCAGTCATTTATTTAACACGTGTACAAATGTGACTAAAGTCAATCACTTTGATTACACATGTATTATTAACATAGGTTGACCTCACTAAAAAAACAAGCGTATAAACCCCCCTCACTTTCAAGTTTCATATCTTTCTCATTACTTGTCCATTCTCAACGATTTAAAAAGCTCCGGATGCTTTATTTTAAGCTTCACAAACTTTCTTTTAAGTTTAAAAAGAAAAAAAAATTGTTGAAAAAGTTTTAAGTCGAAAACGCAAACTGGATTAACATGTGGTCAATTTCTGCACATCACCCCCTTCACTTTCAATGAGCATAACTTGCTCATTCCTTTATCAAATTAAGAATTTTTTTCACCTTTGGATTTCCCAAGAGGAGAATTACAATTTTTTTGGAATGTTGAAGGTATTGGAGCAATGTACAAAGAGTTTAAATTCAAAAACACGAACTAAATTGTTATGTTTAGTTTTGGCAAATCACCTTCTTCATTTTCAAAAGGCATAACTTGCTCAAATTTTCATTGATTTCAACAATTTTTTGTACCATTCGATGTGTCAAGAAAAAAACTACAAAGTTTGTTTGAATGTTAGAAGCAATGGAACAACATAAAAATAGAACACACACTGAACTATTATGTTCAATTTTTGCAAATCAACCTCTTCACTTTCAAAGGGCATAACTTGTTCATTTTTTCATCAATTTCAACATTTTTTGTACCATTGGATGTGCCAAGTGGAGAATTACAAAATCTTTTTAAAGCTTAAAAGCAGTAAAGCAATGTACGAAAAGTTGTAAATCTTATTCTTAAGTATTTGGTGGTAGGTTTAATAAATTGAAAATTTCATGTGATCAAATTATTCCTTGAAAACATATATCCCATATTGTTTGGTCATCAATCTCATTCTGAAAAGTATATAATCAAGGGTTTTAGCCCTCAAAGTCACATCTTAAAATGTTTAAGTTTTCTAAATTGAACCTATTGCAAAGTTTAACTTCCAAAAAAAATAAATCGAATTTAAATAATATTTCATTCAAAAGGGAATTGATACATTGAAAGTATTTTTTAAATAAAAGTATTCTTAAAAATATTACTTAGATTTTAATTATTATATAAAATAATCATATTTAATCACATATTTAGTCACAATGAACATGCCATGTCATTACATTCATTCACATGATTAAACAAAATGGACATGCCATGTCATCAATTTAATCACATAGTTTGCTAAAATGGACATGCCTTATCATCAATTCAATCACACAATTTGTTAAAATATATATGACACATCATTAATTTAGTTACACAATTTGTTAAAATGGACATGCCACATCATTGCATTTAGTCACATAGTTAGTCATAATAGACATGCCACTATGGCACCATGTTACTATTTAGTCATCTTACATTTCTATTTTATTACCACATACCCGTTTTAAATGACTAGTCTTTTTTAACTTGTCCCAAAATTGTTCAAGGTCTATTTTGACAAAAAAATCCAATGCAAAAGGATTGCAAAATGGACAAGTTATGTAGTAGCGAAAATTTCCAAAAAGCTCATTTGTTTTGGGGTAGGTGTTAATGTTTTATTAGGGACAAAAAATGGTATTACAAAACATATTCCTAACACGTGCCCTTCATTCTATTGGGATCCATTATATGGCCCGTTGCACTAATTTGGTTGTCAAAACATTGTCAACATTACTTTTGGTGGCGTCCATTGAAATTTTTTTACAATGTTTGAATTCATATTTTTCCCACTCATTTAAAAGGCATTTGGAGCTCACTAAGATTTGAAGTTCATGGCAATAAAGGGGAATAAAATTCTTTGAAATGTGAAGATAAGGTGGATTTCGATGTTGAGCCCTCCTAAAAGAATTATTTGCAAAATACAAAACTTTTCTTGTGAAGATGGCCTTGGACAACCCTACAAATCAACAAGCTATGTTCAATTATGAACACCTTTGTAAATCCATATTTTGCTTGGACTTGTATGCATTTTGCCCTTGTTGGAATCTATGCATGTTCTGATCAAATTTGCACAACCCAAAGATGTGTTTATGTGTGATCTAGTGGTAACCATCAAGGTTTGTCAAGGTGATGTTTATATCATGTATTATGATCAAATTTCTAGGTTTATTACTGATAGTTTTTAGGCCTTCAAATCATTATTGGAATTGAAACATGATAATATCCACATGTGCTGGATAGTTTATGAGAATTTTGGAATCCCACATTTGGCCTTTGAACTAAATGGCCCCAATAAATTTGGGCAATTCATGAGGATTTGGATACCATGGTGCCTTCTATGGTAACAAAGGATGCTTTGTTATTGTTGAATCATTGGTGAAGAACCAATGCAAAGGTAAGCTCATCAACTTTTTCTCCTTTCAACCTTTTGCCCCCAATTTTTTTCCATTTTGTTTTTTTTCACCTTCATGTAAACAAATAATATGTGGTTCTGTTTGTTTTGATAGTGGTCAAAAAAGCTTTTTTTCAAGAGCTTGAAATTAGATTTTTACCCATGGTGTCATGGATGTTCTTGGGATTATGTACCCCCAATATTGGATTGGTAGGCATAAATTATATTCAGAATTATTTTTAAAATTATTTTCACCCATTCAAGTTTTGTTGTAGACTACATTCACACAATTTTATCATTAATGTACTATTTTAGTATTTCCTAGATTTTGGATTATTCTTGATAATTAAAATCTGTGATTACATTTTAATGATTCCAATTTAGAAAAAGAAAAAGAAAAGTATAATCATTGTTTTTTCATCAATATTTTTTTGTTTGTTTAATTAAAAATTGAACATATCAAATGAATAAAACCAAGCTAATATATAGAAGCTAATTTTGGCATAACCAATCCTTGGTTTTGATGTTCATAAGTTTCATAAACCAAGTTAATGTTGAAAGTATATGTTGTATTTATGTGAAGCCCTTTTTAATATGTTACTTTAACATTTAGTAAAGTTTGAAAGTAATCCAATAAATATAAAATACCTTTCAACACATTTTAAAATCCATAACCAATGTTTTTAGCATTGTGAAATAATGTAAAAACATTGTTTAAACACCGTTGTTTAACACTACCTCAGGACTTTTCATCCAATCTTGTGTTGTCATATAATCTTTTCAAGATTTATCATAGTGATTCAAGAGGTTGCCATTGGCTCCTATTAGCCCGATTCTACCCAAACATCTATAGTATAAAATGTAGAAATCGAAAATGAAAAAATGTGGCTCACAACCCATCAAAACTCTAAACTACATATTATGTTTTTTTTTTTTTTTCCAACAACTATCTAAGTTTGTTTGCGGGTAAAAAAAAAAAACTCCCAACTTCATCACAATGAAGATTTAAATCCTAATTCCTTTCCTTCCAAAAGTACTTTAAAATTCAAAACTAAACAAATGTTTTAATCTTACCTTGTTGAATCTTTACCATTCACTGGGTAACATGGATGCAGCTGGAATGTGATGCAACATTTATTAAACACCTTCAAGTTATTAAATCGATTCTCTAATTGGGCAAAGGCCACAAGGTGGATGACCAAGATATGATGATGGGTGAAGTATTCAATGCTAATGACCTTGATTGCTAGCACAACATGTTCAAGTTCACAATGAAGTTAATGCAACATTGTGTATGGCACCTCGTTTTGACTTGAATCCTTTAGCCAAAATGTGGTGCCTTGTGATAACATTTTGAATACTTTCCTTTAGTTTCCCAAAGTAAGTGAAATTCATTAAATTAGCCATGGTGTCAATAGTTGGTGATGTCGAAGATTAGAGATGCTTATGTACTTTGGCTTTTATGAAGTCAAAGCTTTGAAATAGGTTCATTACCCACCTACCACTTGTTGTGCATTTTGACACAATAATTTTATATTACATAGAATTTTCCACATGTAAACCATATTAAATAGTGGCAAAGAGCTCGCCATTGATATTATTATGATTGCTAGGCAATATGCCTTCTACATTTGCTAAGTTAGTTTGTGCAGAGGTAGATTTATGTTGATACTATATTGAATGGTTGTTTTACGAGCAACAATACTTTCTTTCCATGACGTTGGCATTTTTTGCCCTCTTCTCACATTGCAATGCCATGTGTTTATCTTTCTACTTGTAATTGGGTATTAACTTGTGAGCTTGTAGGTGATTTGTGCTGAAATGTCCAATGTTAGGGATTCAATTCCCCCACAACTACTTATGTTTGCTATAATTTGATATGATGTGTTTTAAAAAAAAGGTGTTTTCACTTTGCAATGTGTGTGCAACATGCACTTCATAGTGCTTATTCACATGCCTTGCATTTTACTATTTGGAAAAAGTAGTTAGATTTAAACAAAAACTTTTCACTCATTGCCCAAAACAATCCAAATACAATAATAGAATAACCAAAAAGCTTTAGTTTTCAATTTGAAGTATAGCTAGATTTTTTTCATTTAAAACCAAAAGAAAGGCCAAAACTTTCACCTTCACAATAATGTGCCAACCACTTGGAGATAATTAATTTGGGAGTGGGGCCCAAAAAACCCCCAACAAATCTAAATGTGAGCTAGTTGAACACCGCATGCAATGTTAATGTGGCCCTTCAAGTTACTTTGCAAAAATGGAAAAACATTATTCATAATGTAACATCGACCAAATTTTAATTCAGTATTAATTATCCATACATTGTTCAATTTCACAAATGTTTATTTATTTGGTTATACATACACAAAAAAACCCACAAACAACTAAAATGAAAGCAAGAAAAACCCCCCAAAAATCATAAATAAAATTAAAGTCAAAAATTAAAAACGAATATAAATTTAATTAAAAAACAACTCATGAACTTACTTGCAATAATAAATAGGATCTTGGTTCATACTTGTTATTTCCATCGTGTATTCTTGAAGCACAAACATTTCCTCCATCAAGTTGATTCCAACACCTTGAACAATCTTATTGGGTAAGATTTTTATCTTTCAAATCAACAATGAATTTGTCCATAATAAGTCGCAACTGGTTTCAACCAATAGGAAATATAATAAACCATACTTCATTGAAAAACCTCCATTTAAGTTTACACCATTAAAAAAACAAATGTAGCTTAGGTTTGTCAACAAGTTAGGTAGTAAGGTAGTAATGAACAAATTCTTTGTAAGTTCAATAATCTCAACCACCGAACAATCAATAACAAACCAATGTCAATTTGTAGAACATCATGTTATATTTATTTTCCAATTCTTGGAGACCATATGACAAACCTAAAAATAACACCAATAGGTAATGAAAACAAAATGAATTCATTGAAATCCACATTGCAAAGTTTGGGGCACCCCTTTATAAAACAGATTAATAATGTGTAAAAATATTCAAATATAAAATTTAAACCACATGGAAATGTAGGTTGACACATTTCTTGTGCCAACATCTTCTACTCCTTTTCAATGGACAAAATGTCAGATTCTTTGATGGATTTGCCAAGATCAACTATTGAAATTTGAAAAGTTATTTCATCATTGAAAACTTTGACATAATGATACTTCGCATATGTGAAGATGTTAAAAGGAACTATAGGTGTTTTACTTGATTTCACTACACACTATTGTTGTTTTTGCTTTATAAGTTTCCCAACATCATGTATCAAAGATTGGATGTTGCAAAAAAGAACAAGCTTAAAAACACAAAAAACATACAATCCTACGAAAACACAAACATGCTAATTATTTTCTTAAAAGCCTAAACTTTAAATCTTAAACTTAAATTTCATTTACAAAAATTAAATCCAAAAGAAACATCAAATCTAAAGAAAAACACATAAATATATATCTTACAAAAACATAATCCAATTTTTAAAAAAAACCCTAAACCCTAAACCCTAAGCCCTAATCCTATTTGCAAAAAACAAAAAGGAAATATGGACATGTTGTAGGCTGTTTTTATATATGCATGTAATTTTGAAAAACATGAGTTACAAAAACTTTTTGTTAACAAAAAAATGATGTTATAATTAAAATGCAATTATTTAATTTGGTCTTCTCAATGTTCATAGGTAGCCATTTCTTTAACAAATGCTTATTCATAGTGTAATAATCAACCAAAACTCAACTTGTTGTTGATAATTTGCTACATTGCATGATCTTGAAAATGCTTATCCATCTTGTTATACCTAGAAACACAAAATAAACAACAAAAACATATAAGGAAAATTACAAAAGTAAATAAATAATTAAAACAAAAACAAGTCAAAACAAAAGCAAAAAAACAAAAATTAAAACTTACTTTCCATATGAAATAGGATTTTGATGACAAGTTATTTCCATCCATGTTCCTAGGGTATAAGTGCTTCTTCCATATGGGTGATTCCAACAACTCGACTAATCTTATTGAATAGTACCTTATTTTTCAAATTTGGAAAATCACTAGTTTGTTCACAATAAGTCACAATTGATTTCAACCAATAGGAAAAATAATAAACCAATCCTTATTAGAAAACTTCCATTTAGGTTTAGATTACACAAATAGTGAATGTGGTCTAAGTTTATCAATGGGCTAGGTAGTGATGACAACGAACAAGTTCTTTGAAAGTCTCAATAATGTTAACAATTGGATAATTAACAACATGTCAAAGCCCATTAGTAGAATGCATGATGTCCTCTAGTTCTTGGAGACACCTTGATAAAACTTTAGAACAACACTAATAGGTAATGAAACAAAACTAAATGCATCAAAATTAACATTGCAAAGTTTAGAGCACCCCCCTTATAAAAACATTTCACATATAAAAATAGCCAAATATGAGGTTTAAACCACATGGAGATGTAGGTTGAGCCAACATCCTTTATTTTTCTTCAATGGATAGAATGTCAAATTTCGTGATTGATTTGGCAAGACCATTTATCAAGGCTCAAAGAACTATTTCATGTCCAACAACTTTCACACAATGGTACCTTGCATTTGTGAATATATTAAAAGGAAATGTAATTGCTTTTCTTGATTCCACAACATGTTGTCTCGATTTTTGCCTAATAAGTTTCCCAATACCATGTACAAAGGATTGAATGTTAAAAAAAAAACCAAGTCAATAGACAAAAAAAACATCTCTTGCAAAAATACAAACCAATCTGAAAAAATAAGAACAACCTAAATTTTAAACATAAGCCCTAAACCTAAAACGTAAACCTAAAACCACAAATAAACATTAGATCTAAAATAAACACATACCTTATAAAAACAAAAAAACAATGGACACAAACACACATGAACCCTAAACCTTAAATCATATTTGTACAAAAAAGAAACCTAATTATAAAAACATTCAAAAAATGTTTAAAACATTATACCTTGTTGGAGGATGTAGGTTGCCATACATTTTTTGCAATTTGTAAAACAAAATATGACAACATATCCACAAGATCCTTCGTCAAATTTTCATTTTAAAAATATCAACAATAGATCTCATTGTGTTGAAACCATGAAATAATTTCCATTCATCAAATGCATTTTTTGCCCAAAGTTTGGTGTACTTACTCAATTTTTGGCCTCCCTTGTTAACATTTTCCATCTTCTTATCACCAATATCAATAAACCAAAATTTCAAAATTGGCTTCCTAACATGAAACTCACAATTAATCCTTCTTGTAATCTTAAATCCAAAAGGCATAACCTAAATAAGCGGATTAGATATAGAAGTAGCAACATCAAGACTAGAATGAAAAACTAGATTAGTTACAAGAATAGGTACAAAAGAAAAAACCTCACTATTAATATCAATAATAGATGCAAATGTAAAAACATTAGGAAAGAAATCAAAGTTTTCAAAATGTAAAATGATGTAAGGGTTGAAAAATGCCCACACAAATCACCATCTACTTTAGAATGTAATAGAGTAGAAAGAAAAGGAGGTCTATCAGTTTTAAAATGTAACTAAGTAGAATCAACAAGAGGTTTATCAATAAAAAAGTGACATTAGATTCATGAAACTTAAGGCACTTCACATAAATGTCATTTCCATTAGTGGACCACAACAATTCATTAGAGACATTAGTAATCAATGATGGTGTAATAAAAGGTCTAATAGGGCAGAAATTAGAAGGATGCAAGTCAAAGAATTCATTAGGCAAAGAAGAAGATGCAGGTGATAATCTCTTTTAAATTTCCAAAAACATTTCCTCTTGTTGAGCCTTCATTACAAAAAAATTTTCTAATTATTTCATTAGCAATAGATAGACATTGCAAAATTAATAAAAGAAAAAGAGGAAACATAGAAAGGAACAAATTGAAAAAGGAAGAAAATTACATTACATTATGTGAAGATGCAAAATATAATTGAGAATTGCAAGCATAGAAAAACCTAAATAATAAAAAATGTAAAACAAAAACTTTGTAAAAGAACACTGACACACATGAAACAATAAAAAAATAAAAAACCAAGAAAAAACTTGAGAAAGGTGTGGAAAAACAATGGGGGAAAATAATGCAAGACAAAAATCATTGCAAAAATGAGTCATGATGGATGATCTAGGAATAGCTGCAATGCAGAAGACACCTTGATGCCCTAACACGAACAATAAATAGAAAAGATGCAAGAAAAAAAATGTTTTAAAGACCATGCACATAAAAGAACCTACATACATCAAATAAGTAAGGAGTTAAAACAAGATAAGAAAGAAAAAGTAGGTGCAAGTAGAGAAGATGCTCATAGAAGCATTGAACATAGGAGAAGGGTCTCCACCCTTCCTCTATACATAATGTGCAAATCCCAGCAAGATAGGGGAATTTGTTTATATTCCACCATTTTAAACTTTTAGTGAAGTATTTAAGTATGTAAAGAAAAACCTTTGAGAATTTTTTTTAGTGTGTTTGGGTCTAATTTTTCATGAGCAATAGATAGAGAGTGTTTCTAATTAAGCAAGCATTTCCCTTTTTCCACATGCTTGTCCTCTTTTTTCTTTTTATCTCATGGTACCCAAAGGTAATTACTGAAAAAAAATCCACAAAAAAATTCTCAATAGATCTTTACGCTGGGTAATGATGCCCTTGGAGCAAGACGTTCCAGAAATAAGCAACCCTCCACCTCAGGCGAGCCCTTATTTAGGGACCACCCGGCTCCTCAGCATTACCCTACACATGTATGTATGTATGTATGGGTTTATGTATGTATGTATGTATGTACACAACTTGGCGCCAAGACCTGCTACTGAATAGTAAGTGTGAGAAAGGACGGGGAAATCACGAGATCAATGCGTGGCGCTGTGTTCAGTCTGTGCGTCTCCACGTGTCTGTCATCTGGAGGTCCTCCTCGAAATCAGACCTGGAACTCGACACGTGGACAGTCTGCAAGCCGTCAGATCCTACGGGGCACTACGGAGGGCTGCAAAACTAGTGGTGGTGGGGTTTTAATGGCTGCGCATTTACAAGTGTTCGTTGGAGCTTTTGCAAACTCGATCTTGTCGCTTGTGGTACAGATATTTGTTTGGCTGCTTCTGCTATCTCTGATCAGCTCTCCTTTCTCTTCTGTTGTTCTCTCCCTATTGGGTTGTTGTCGGATCTCGCAAGCGTTTTGACTTTGGTGGTTTGTTGTTGCTGCCGTTGTTGTACCAGAGAGTTTTTCTGGTTGCATACATTGCTGCTTGCATTTTTTGTGGTGTATTCAAGTCTCGAACTTTGAGGAGAAGAAGCGCGACCTCGAGAACTTGCGGTCAGAGGAGGTCGGATCTGTGGCGAAAATGGGATGGTTTTGGGCTCTTGTTCTCCGCGCCAACGCATTAGCAGGGTGCGCTTTCGCTCGCTTTATTAGGGTTTTTGAGCGATCCTTTTTTTTTTTTTGCGTCTCTCTGTTTGGTTCGCTTGTTGTTGATAACATGGAATGTACCAAATCAGAGGATAATATCTGGTTGCTGAACTCTTTGGTATTTTTTTTGGTTGATGTTCTGTTCTCAGGCCATTCGTGATGCTACTGTACCCCTTGTGAGTTTCCTAAAGCCATGCTTACTGATGCGAGTTTTCTGTGGAACCTGCTACCCGCTTTTGTTTTGGTTTTTGAGCGATGGTGCTGATGGGTGGAGCTTGGGAGAGATTCTCACTTTCAACTTGCGGAAAAGCTTTCGAATGTGGGAAGTGTGGATCTGAGATCTCGGTTGCTAAGATAGAAGTATCATTATCTCTCAGGCTGGTATTTGTAATTTTTGAAAACGTTTTTGTATTGTTTGCTGCAATTTGATTATCTTGTTATTGCTATGATCTGTTGGGGATTTTTGCAGGTATGCATCCATCAAGGCTATAGAGAGCCCTTTCAAGGAAGATGATCAGCTATGGCTGACTTACTGGGTTCTGTATTCATTTGTGACCCTTCTGGAGTTGGTCGCTGCGCCAGTGATTGCTTGGTAAAGTCTCGTTTTCCTGCTCTCCAATAGGAGTTTGTCCATGTCAGTCAGGAGTGTAATTTCCTGCTAAGCTTGCTCTACTGACTACTATTTACAACCAGTGCTGGGCTGGTGCGAGGATGGAACCCTGGTACATAGATTGGCAGTGGTCCTCGAATCGAAGAACGGACTAAACTGGTATGGCCTTAGGCAATACCACCCTCCTGCAAGCACCTCTCTGGCCTAGTACTGGTCATGAAATCATAGAACCGACCCTAACCTGGTATTGGTATGCCGTGCGGCAATGCCACCCTCGTACCAATACCTGTCTGGCCTGGTAGGGACACGAGGTAATAGCAGGCTTGTACCCCTATCTGCCTGGTAAGGATCTGAAGTAATGCCAGCTTCAAACTAGGGTTGTATCAGTCTCAAATACCAGGTATGTACTTGCCTCACATCAGTCAAAAAACAACCTTGGAGCCTAATATCAGGACCAGCCTGATATGAAAGTTTATAAAGCATCCAATGCCAGTACAAGGTTGGTACAATATATATTTAAAAAACTCAATACCAGTACCAGGCTAGTATGAATTTTTTTATAATGAAAACCCAATACCAGTACCAGCTGGTATGTTCAAAAGTAGATACCTGCCCAACACTGGTCACCACACACAATTAGCACAGTCCTGCAGCTGTAGATTATGGAAGGGTATTTAATGTCTTTCTTATCACACTGCATACCGGCAACTGTCACTGCAGTTTATATGCAATTTTTCTGTCTTTGATCAGGTACCTGGGTTGTGCTTACCAGTTGAGAGCCAGAGATATGCACATCTGAATATGAATTTGGGGCAAGGACTAAGGAATTAGAGGTCACCAGGGATGAGAGATTTTGTGATTTAAAATACACATTTGTGATTCCTTGTAATGTGCTAATGTTGGACAGAATAAAAATCCATGCAATGTCTCTTTGTTTCCAGATGTGATGGAACTGAATTTTGCTTGAATTTGTTCTGTGTCTACACCAGGATTCCTTTGTGGTCCACAATCAAACTTGCAGTCGCAGCATGGTTGGTGTTGCCACAGTTCCGGGGAGGAATTATTGTTTATGAGCATTATGTAAGACCCTATTTCTACAGCACTGTTCAGAATGCTGACGCAAAGTTGACTGACAGCCAGCGCAAGTTTTTGTCTTCCATAAGCCCAGAGGCACGCAACTCAGTTGCCCAGTTCATTGATGACAATGGTTCAGATGCCTTCGACAAAATCATGGCTGCGGTAAACTCACAACATTCCCCAACCTCTTTTCTGTTTGTGAGAATGCCTGGCTTTGTATCTACTGGTGGAGCTCATTTGCTAACATGCAAGTAGGTTGGGGCTTCAAATTCTGTGAGGGGCATGGGAAGTGGGCATTCCTGACAAGAGTGTGTTTTGTGTTATGAAGGCTACAGCGCAATCCAGAAAGAACCGTGGGAGCAGTTGAGGAGTACAGCCAAGCAAAGTATGATGATATATGTTGGCTCAGATAAACAAACAAGTTGGAGCTGCCCACTGAAGAACGGGATTTTGGGTGTTCCACTACTGGTTTGCAAATGACAATGTGTCAAATTTTTTCAGCTTCATTGTGTCAAGATGGGAAATCTGTTGTTGTCCTTTTTGTACAGTCATCCTCTTGTCAAATATATCTGCATTTTGCAATCTAAATGGCAGTTGGGTTGATATTCCAAAGTGTTGCCAACATATTGTCTGTGATACTCTCTGGGTTCAGTGTGGTCTCTGGTTGTACTGAAAAGCAATCCTGAGGTTGTGATTTCTGACATGTAGAGTCTTGTGGTTGCTGTGACATGCCCTCAGATTGTGGACATGAGTTGAGAGCAAATGATAGAAGGTTTTTGACATTGATGGAATCACTGGTTTCTGATAACAAGCTCCTTGACAAAAGCTGTTGATGAAGGTATGGAAAGGGGCCATTCTATTGAGAGGTTCTGATCTGAATAGATTCTACACTGACTGCATATGTTTGCTTTGGGTTGAAGTGCACTTGGTTAAATGTTCTGTGATTCAAGACCTATTGTCATAATTCCCAAATGAACATTAGGTCGGTTTTTGAGTGGTATTCAATATTTCAGAAGGTTGTTTTTTGTCCCCTTTTGGCTTCTTACAATGGTGGTTGGCTGGATCGAAGAATTTCTTTCTTACTTCTGCGTCTAATGTATTTTGATGGTTTTTGTCTCTTGGTTTATGCCTTGGACTTTCTTAGTGCAAAATCTAGGGTGTGGGCAGCCTTGTTGTGGAGGAAAAAAATGTTTCATCTCAACATCTATTGTTTATAAAAAGTGCACTGTAATTTGTGCTAATGATGTGAGAAGTGAAGATATTAAACAGGTCAAATGAAATGGATGTCCATGTTACAGATGTACTGACCAAAACATGTTTTGTCCCCACCCAATCCCATTCCCCTCGGTAATCCAGTTACCATCATCCTCCTTGGAACCAGATTTTTTATGCTTTGTGGAACAACCTCATGTTACTATAATTTTGTAACCTGCTATGGCATCCCCATCCTCATGGTATTGACCAGTGTTGAATGGTTCTTTGGAAATCTGGGTAATAATTGGTGGTTTTAGTTTCGGTTCTACGAACGCTCCCCTAACCTCAACCTTTCCCTATTCGAATACCTGAACTTAAACCTTACCTTGGGACCTGCCCTTATCTTGGATACATGTTCCCAAAATTGGGTGATTGTTGATTCCACAAATTTAATGGTCTTACGTTATGATTGTTTGTTTTCCAAAATTTGAAGGTTTTGGTTCTTTTTCAAGGTTTTAGGTTTTGCAAACTTTTGTAGCATGTCGCATTCCATCGCTCCTTTGGATGGTGAGCTTTTTTCTTTCGCATGATAGTGAGCTCCATCACTTTTCTCCTGCTATGGTTTAAAATCTTGGTGGTTTCTGTTGCACATTACATTCCATTGGTGTCTTTTGTTTGTGGTGGTTGCTATGAGCAAAATGGGTGACATCATTGAGGTTTTTGTTGCATTGTTGAGGTTTTTGTTTCATCATCGTTGCCATGCACTTGCTTCATCACCATCTCTAGGTTCTTGCTAATTTCATCATTGATATTTATTTCTTGCATGACCAGCACCATGTTTTTAGATGTAAGCTAGGTAAGTTTCTTTCAAGCTCACCTTTCTTTTTGCTACTTTGTGTTGAAGTTTTTGCTTTTTGTTGCATTGTCAAAGTTTTTTGTGTAGAATGTGTGGTCATCATGACGGACAATGTTGTGTTAAGGTAGGTTTTTTTTTTCTGGCTTCTTATCAAGTTTTAAGTTGTAGCATTGAAATCAAGTTTTATGTTAGAGTAAAACATTGGGTGTCATTGCAGTGGTGAAACAATGTTGCAAACTATTTTTTGTTACAGCAAGGTTGTCATTGTGGTCATTGTAATGATTATCATGTCTTGCAACTTGTAGGCACGTTTTTTTATTCCTCTGCATTAAACATTTTTTTCTTTCATTTGTTTTTTGCATGAGGAATGTTTTTGCATTTTGCCATCATGCATTTTGCCATCACATTGCATGGCAAGTTGTGCTGCAATTTTTTTTATGGCAACAAAACATAGGCACATTCATAATGTGTTACAACCTTTTATTGTTGCATTAGAATGTAGATGTCGGCATTGTGGTCATCGTAGTAAAATTGTTGTGTACTATAACGTTTTTTGTTGCAGTAAAACATTAGGTGTTGTTGTGGATCATTGTGGCGGTCATTGTGGCGGTCATTGTGATGGTCATCTTGTGTTGCCTCCAAATTACATGTAAGTTTTTCTCTCCATCACTTTGTTTTCAATAGTTTTTTACATCAATAAGGGTTTCGCCATGCAACAATGCTTTTAATATTAAGTCTTTGTGATGGATACAATCCCAATGAATTTCTTATTGTATAAGTTGTATGTCTTTTTGTTTTATACACATTAGTAACATTTTTGCCATGTAGCAACCATAACTTCTAGTAAGTTTTTGTGATGGATGAAATGCCATTGAGTTTCCATGCATGTGTAAAGTTTTATGTCCTTTTTACTTTCTAGACGTCAACAACAAGGTTTTTGTAATGTAACAACAATTTTCAATAATTCTTTATGATTAAGTTGATGCCATTGAATGATGTCTAAGCTGAATGTTCTTTGTTTTTTACAAATAGCAATAGATAAATTGAAGCTCAACATATAAGTTGCCACACAACTTATAACAATCATTTCATGTGATGAAGTTGATATTGATTTTATGTTTTAATATGAGATTGAGCTTGGATCATAAGAGGCATCAAATGTTGACATAAATGCAACTTGGGAAATCCTT
>Ga0209208_10004390_pt1 | contig 19997 bp, 8 predicted proteins | sample S1TSphfallax_3_FD_187694 | JGI IMG/M metagenome (GOLD analysis project Ga0209208, IMG submission 187694) | Host-associated microbial communities from peat moss isolated from Minnesota, USA - S1T2_Fd - Sphagnum fallax MG (SPAdes) (version 2) | ecosystem: Host-associated > Plants > Peat moss >...
CCAACTCTCACCAACTCCCAACATGGGAGTTCACTTGGGAGTGTGAGGGTTCACTCCCTCACACTCTTTGCACTCTTTGCACTCCCGGGAGCATGTGATGTGACTCTCGGGTCTACTTCTAGGCCCACAACCTCTTAACCTCCTTGCCTTAGTCGCAAGCCAAATGCTAGGGTTGCGACATCTCAAGCCCCCATCATTAAGTGTTGAAATTATTGGAAGCGCCATAATTTGAGTTCTATGATTTGTATCCTTTGACATTTTTGAATGAGAGAATTTGTTGGAATCATAGGCCTAAGATCTTGTATGTTTGTCCTTGTCACTTGAAAAATCAAATGTCGGGACTCAAGGTCAAAAACTCACTTGCACATGACCCACAAACTGAGCAAAGGTCTTAAGACATTGCCATGACTTTAGGTTTGCTAGAAAAAAATGTGGTTGCAACAGAGGTGAATGGATATCATCTAATTTTTGACCTAAATGGAGTATTAGTGGCGATAGGAGAAGGTTCAACTAGATCTCGCCCAATGGTTTTGAGACCCGTGTTGAAAGAGTTCCTTTGCACTTGTGTAAAGAAATTCACTATTTACATTTAGATTTCTGTGATGAAGATTGAGGAACTTTGCTAGGCACTTGGAAATAATTGGGGAGAAAACTATTATTTTCCTTCCATTTTCAAGAATAGTAGACCAAACGCATTGCTTCATAAATGAACATTTCTTCGCTGAAAAGCTTGATAAGCCTATTCTCCATAAAAACCTAGACAATTTTTTCTATATGTTCCTAGGTACAAATTATGGAAATACACTGCTTGTAGATGACACACCTCACAAGAACATGTTTAACCTTCTTTTTAGTGATTTTCCTTCAACTGTTTTATTCATCCAAAGTAGATGATAATTATTTGCTTGGAACCATTTTCCCGTACTTGGAATCCTTGCATTCGTCTAGAATGCGAGTTTCTAAATTTTTGGAGTGTAATCCTTTTGGGAGCATTACACATGTTCTTCCTTCCAACTTTCGACATGAGAAATTGGCTTTACAATGTTCTTCCAAATGTGATGAGACTTTTTGCACAATAGGATGAAATCAAAACTTAGAAATAAAAAAATTGAAATATATTATTTGACGTTTTTTGTATTATGATGTATTTATTGTTGAACATGATTTGTTTTGTTTCTATCCCCTTAATCTGATTTGAATGATTGTCTATTTTTCATACATATTGTTAATCATAATTAGTAGTGTGCTTATTGAAACATGGCTTGGTGGCTGCCATGTGTTTGTTGGAATTTTCTTTTTCAAAAATTGGTAATGACACATTGTGGTATTCGATACTTGTTGTAAACACTAGTGGAAGTTTGTGGTGATTCAACATCCTACTTAAGACTAAAACACTATTATTGATTACACGTCATCATAATAGTGAACAACAAATTAATATGTTGCAATTCTATACTTTATTTAATTGACGAAGTTCTTGTTATCATTATAGTTCAATATTGTGTTGCATTCAACTAAACATATCAAAGCCACTTCAATGAGTTCATGTGGATGCTTAAAGTTTGTAGGACCCAAAAAATTGTTAATTATCAATGTGAATAATGTGTTGTGTTATGTGCCACAATGTGCTATTCTGCAAGGGATTGCACGAGTGTTTAGAAGAAACATTGATGAGAGCAAAGTTGAAGTTAAAGTTGGAATTTCAATCATTTTCTTTCCAATGATTTAAAAAAGTTCCACAAATTGCAATTTGGTTTTGTATGAAATTTGAAGATGTGTTAGAAGTTCTTCCAATGTTGATGCCAAAAAAGTTTGTGAATGAGTTCATTTTTATTTGGAAATCTAAACAATGTTTGAAGACTTTTGGTCAAATTACTTTGGGGTCCTATTATTATATAAAGAATTTGAAACGTGTGTATTATGCTTGCCGCAGGCTACCTTATGGGATGGAAGATCAAACATTACTAATTGATGATGAACCTAACAAAACATTTTGAAATCCAAAGTGGAGCGATTTTTTTTAGAGTCCTTCAAGGGTGAGATTTTGTCAAGGAATAAGGTGCAACTTTTGAACTTGGCATTTTGATTGTGGCTAGCCTTAATTAAATTTCCTTTCACGAGGACAATTTGAGATCATTATGATTTTATGTTTAAGCATTCTAAGCCTTCTTTAAGTTTTTCTTTGCAAAATTATTCTTGGTTCATGCAATATATGAATAGTGACAATAAGGATTTTGCAATGTGAGACCCCCTTTGGGTATGTACTTTGAATCATTTCATCTCATTTTAGATTACATCTCTAATGTCAACTATTATGTTATAATATGGTTTCAATTTTTTGTACTGAGTTTTGTTTGCAAGTGCTTGTGATTCTTATTCACAAACTACGTGATGGCATTTGTAGTTTTGAAAGGGAGAAAACAATGTTTGCCATTAAGATTCTTATTTTGAGATGATGCGGATTTAATTGCATATTTGACCATGGACCATCCCGAAAGTTCTAAGAAAAGGAGGAATTAACTTTCTTCTTATGGTTTGCATTGTTGTTAGTGTTTTTTTTAATGCATTTTTCATTTATTAAATTTTAAAGGTTGTTTGCTCTACCTTACAACGAGGTAGCCACCATGGTTCAAAGTTCAATTATATTTGAAATATTCAATACTTTTTTAAATCTATATTAATAGCCAACAACCTAGTGGCCAAGTGAAATTGTATGATTGATATATTAAGTTGTATGTTGTTAATTTTTCAAGGTCTGTTGATGTGGTTAACAACTTGGTGGCCATAAGGTCATATTTATAGCTGATAGTCTACTTTTTGGAACAGACTAAAATGTGTGTTGGTATTTTCAAACTTTTGTAAAGTCCAAAATAATTAAATATGTGTTTAATGCCAAACTTAATGGTTAAACATAGTGGTTAAATTTAAGTTAAATTTACTTACTAAAATTTGGTTAAATTTTGGGTAAACTTAATGGCTAAATTTAATGGCTACACCTAGTGGCTAAACTTCAATAGGTAAGTGGGAGGATATGTATGATGGGGTGAAAGCACACTAAGGTGTTACATTTTAGATGTTTGGGAGTTTATTTTTCACAATTTAAAAATTTTCAATAGTAGTTTATTCCCATTGATCTATGCAAATGATGAAATGAGACTCATTTGAAGAATGAACTCATACATCAAAACATTATCTTAAAATTTTCAGTATTCAATTGGTTATGGATTTTTAAAGTTGTACAAAGACATTTGTCCAATCAAGGATAGATTAAATGGACTCAATACACCTTGATATATTATATTTTATGAATAAATGATTCAATGGTAATATAATATTGTGACAAATTGATATTACATAAGACAATTTGAAAAGATTTGATGATTAAATATTAAGATGTGTATCAAGTATGAAGCTTTTGAAGGAAGTCCTTCATTTCTTGATAATAATGATTTAAATGCTCATATTTCAAGCATAAGATTATCATAAAATAAGTTAAAGATGCTTAAATATTTATGGAAAAATATCTTATAACACCTTGCCACATGGCCCATTTGATTCAAAGTATCTTGTTTTTGCTTGTTTTTGTCATACTTTTCTAGTGTATTTTTATTTCATAATGCACTAAAAATGGACTGTCATGATGTGCCATTTTTGTTCCACCCTAGTGTGCTTTCACTTGATGTAAGTAATATGCAAGTAGGTGGGTAGGTAAGTAGGTAGGTATGTAGGTGGGTAGGAAAGTGATAGGTAGGTAAATAACTAACTAGGTAAATAGGTGGGTGATGAGCAAAAGGTAGATGCATAGGATAATAAATCATGTCACACTTGATTAAAGAACATTGGCCATCTTGATTAAATGTTGAATTTGACTAAAGACCATTGGTCATTTTGACTAAATGCTCAATCTGACATTTTGATTAAATGTTCAATTTGATTAAAAACCATTGGCCATTTTGATTAAGGTTGTACAATTTGACTATATTTTTTAATCAAATTAATCATTATAATCAAGTTGATTAGTTAAAAAATACATGTGTTATTTAAGCCCCTATATTTTAGTTAAAATGTACATGTCCATAAGTCAAAATGACAAAGTAGTCAACTTGAACCTTTTAAAAAATGATGATTTGTAGTAGTGTCATAAGATTTTAAACATAATTTTAGATAAAATTTAAAGATTATATTTGTAAAAATATAAAACTTAAAATTTCATCAACTTGATTAATTATCTAGCATTGTTAAATATGATTTAGACTAAAATTTAAAATGTGAAAAAAATTATACATCATAAATATTATAATTGATATTTAAAAAAATCATAGTTTTTTGAAATGGGACTGATATATTATAATCACATTGAATATATATATATATATTAATGAAATGGGAGATAAATTATTATTATTATTTATTATTAAATATTAGTCATAAAATATTTTTCATTTATAAATCATGTGCTTGATTTTATTTTCCAATGAATCGTCATTGAAATGTAATCCAATTTAACAAAATTCAAAAAATAAAATTCAAATTCATGTACATTTTTGAAAAAATATGTATTATATCGTGCATGTCATTGAAAATAGTTTAAGAATAAACTTAAAAAATTTCCATTTGGGAAAATATTAATAAAATACAAAATATTGAAATTGATGTTTGTGCAATGTTTAAAATTAAGTATGGGGTACATAAAATGCATTCTAATATGTTTTCACATCAAGCGGGATGGTTTGATGGCAAAGGAATTGATATCCATCTTTGGGGTTTAAGGATCAAACCTCACAAGTGACCTAGTTGTGGTGAATGATGGTATGCTGACCATATGTACCTTACATAGTTAAGCTACTTAATCTAGGTGCTTACCTAGGCTAGTCTAGGTACCTAAACTAGGTGGTTTAGTCTAGCTACTTAAATTAAATTTTTAGCTTAGCTTAAGTAGTGACACATGTCAACGATTAATAGAATGAAAATTTATGAAATTATTAATAATATGGAATATTATAATGCATTATGTATATAAATATAAATAATTTACTTAATATATGTCATTAAAAATATATTTAAAAAATTAAATTAAATTTATTAAAAAAATTGCCCAATATTTTATGTACTTGTATATTTAGTCGCATAGTCTTAAACTAGTTAGTGGATGAAAAATCCCTGCAATCACAAGTGATATGCAACTATTAATGTGATTATACATGCCACATCGAATTTTTTTGTGATTTTATATTTTTTGTTACTTGTCTAAGGCAACTACAAGATTTGTAGTTGTTTATTTCCAAATTTTTTCTAATGAATTTGGCCTTATGGGCACCTTTCAAATTGATATTTGGGTTCAATTCATCATTATAACCACGGTGTTAGATGTTGTGTACACTAAACAAACCAAATGTGATTTGACCCAAAGATTAATCTATATTCAAAGGTTAAATTAAAACACATAATTTGACAATTGCATAAAACTTCTAGAAAATATTCACCTTCAAAAAAGGCAATGATTAATAACCAATCTTGATTAGTTTTTTGCCTTAACTAGTAGGGTAGGGCCACGACTATTTGTTCTTTTACTTTATTTTTAAAGGTATAAGTAATTGGATTTCGAAGGTTTGTGAGACCCACTATTGTCAATTTCTTTGTTTAAGTAAACCCTAGTTACCACTTTCATGAATTTTTAAAAATACTACCCATGTATTGTGCATAAGCGCAATCACTTAGTATAATGTCAATGTAAGTTTTTAACATAAAACTTGTCCAAAAAAATGACCCATAATTCTTTGTGTGATTTTCTTTTTTTCAAAGAAAAAACCAATGGTTCAAGATTAGCTATATGGAACCTTGCTTGTTGGTTTTCAAAAATCAAAGAATTGAGTCTAACCCTTGACCAATGGTTTAAAAATCAAAGAACTAATTTTAGCTTTTAATTGCATTCAAAAATAAAATAAAATATCATCAAATAACCTACCCTAAGCAATCAATTCTTTCACGAACCAAATGATTATCTTTCAAAAATTTCCAAAACCCACAATAAAAGTTATAATTTGCTAAAACTTGAAATCAAAAGTTTATTAACAAATTAAAGCAACACCCTACAATCTTGAATAGGCTAAATAGTCTAAAAAGTTATTAATGATGTGGGAAAATATTTTTAGGATGCCAATTACATCAACAATGGCTTTTTGGTCTTTTCTTGCATTTCCAAATAGTGTAGACATGTTGATGATCAAACACTTAGTGTGTCAAAAAGTTTAAAATCTTTGAACGTTCCTCTATTGCCTTTGGAGTTTAAAGAGATATTGTAAATCACCACTTGGCATATGCATAGCCATGCAAATCACTAAAAATGGATTTAAAATGAGGAAGATAGGTCATGAAGTCATTGTGGTCAATGTTTGGTTATGAACTTGTTGAAACAATTTGTGATTTGCAGTTTAAAATTCTTGAATTTTTTTCTACCACTTCTAAAGTTCAAAAAAGTTTTGTAAAGCTTTAGTTAATGCAACCATAGGTTTTTAATCATTAAAAGAGAACCAAAAAATGAGAAAGATATGAATTTTGAAATAAACAAGGTCTAATTATTTTCAAACATTTTGTGATTTGGATAGCTTGTCCTCTTTGTGCTTCTTCTTTGCAGATTCTTTACCTCATGAGTTCAAAGAGCTATTCTATACCTTCACTTGGCACAACCATAGCCATGAAGTTGACCAAAAAAGGACTAGAAATGAGTAAAGTATAGTTGCTGTTTGGTGGCAGGCATGTTTACACTAGCTACTTACTCCTCCATAACTCATTTTCACTCAAACTCGATTAGAGTCTCTTCTTTTGCTTGTAATAAAATATTTTTTGTCTTGCTTTTCTCAAGACGAATTATAAGTTACATGGTTCCACATTGAACTATGTATTTCCTAAGTCTCAAGACCCCATATGTGGGCTCTGTTTGCAAAACCACATCCAACATACAGTGCTAATTATTTGACCATTGCCACCCATAATAAATGTGAACAAGTGACAATATAAAGTGAAAGACTATTTAATTCTCACCACCTTGGCCAGCCAGTATTGTTGACCAATAGCAGTCATTTCCTTTTACAGGTCCTTATGTACAGGGTGAAACTGAGTTTCACACTATTTGACTACTTCATGCATATGTAGTGTGGGTGGAGATTCAATAGAAAAAAGTTGCCATTTTTTGACAAAGAAACTGGGGAAACTTTGGAATTATTTTTTCTAGTGTGAAATTGGCCAATTTTGCTAATTGTTTGTTAAATTTCACAAAAAACTTCGATACTGAAAAAAGAAAGAAGAAACACTGATGGAGATGCTCTAACAGGTGCCAGTGGGAGGACCTAGTCCAGCAGCAGTACCTGGCTTATATGTTAAAATAAGGCTGCGTTCTGGATCCAATTTCTCACTCTCGTTGTGGGTTCTCTTTTTCTCTTTCCCAAAGAGAAGGAAAAAACTAAAAAAACCCATGACACATGTGACATGATCATTCCATCTTTTGGGTAATGTAAAACTATTCTTCCAATATTGAAATCAAAATTTGTTCGAGTGCAAATGTAGCTGCTGCTACCCTGACATGATTGCAGTGATTTTGCAGTAAACATAAAATAAGAAAACTCTACAGCAATCTGCACTTCTTGTTGTTTTGTGTTGGTGCTCTGGTCATCAGTTTAGAAATTAGGACACAAGTTAAGCTGTCATGTACAAAATGATTTATACAAAAGGGGTCTTCTGTTGGGATATACTACTGAAGGCAACTCTCATAATTCAGTTTCTCAGTTCAGGGGGTATGTGTATATTTGAACAGCTTTGGAGTATAGTATGTTTTGTCTTGTCACATGCGCCAGAACTTACTTACTTTGTGTCTGCAAGAACTTCAGATCTTTCAGTTTTTGGGGAGAAGATGGTAGAGACTGAAGAGTAGTGTCTCGTGCTGAAGTTTATAGTGAGTGAGAGAAGTACAGAGGGAAGAAACTTGTTGTGGGTATATACCATAGAACAGCCCATCACTGAACACATACCTATCATCGAACACTTTCCAGTATTGTCCTAATTCCTTAGCCAAATTTTGCAATTTTTGTGTAATTGGATGTGCAAACTGGAGGGCTACAATGTTCTTTGAACCTTAGAAATAAAGGAGCAACACCAAAAACTCAAGAAGAGGATCAGTGATAGTTTCTTTCAATTTTTTTGAAAAAATATTTTTAGACTCCTCTATACATTCACCCCATATTTTTCTCATTTTTAGTCTATTTTGAATGATTAAAAACCTGATGGGTGTATCAACTAGGGCTTTACAAAACTTCTTGGTATTCAAGAGACAAAGATGCAATGATCAAAGATCTTAAGCTCGAAATCTTAACCTGTTTAAGTCACCCATCATTGGACATTGAACTCCCTTACACCAAATAACCCATATCTTACCCATTTTAGAATTAAATTGAGAAATTTTTGTGACGTTGAAAGCAATAGGCGGAGGGTTAAAATTTTTCTCTGAGCTTCAAAATTAGAGGATCTGTGTGAGGATTTGACCTTGTTTGATTTCTTAAGTGTTCGTTTCATGGCCTATCTACCTTAGCTAAATTTTGTAAAATTATCATTCCATGGTAAAGATAAATGATGAATAATTACCCTGTTCACATTGTACAATTATTTACAAAATACCCTTGATTGCCAATTTCCTCCATTATTTGTTATAATACTCACATGTTATGCATAAGGGTCAATTTTGAAATACCTAACCAAATAAGCGTCTTGTATAATGTTAAGGTAGATTTTTGTAAGTTCCACCATTTTTTCAAACTGAAATTTAAAAAAGATTTGTCATACTTTGATTAATGAGGTTCTATCCCAACAAATTGTCTCCTAGGAAGTGGGTAGTGCATAACTTCAATAATTTGGGCATTGCAATTGATATTAAACCTCAAAACTTTTGTCAAATTTCAGTAAAGTTAGCCAAAAGTATCACCTATGTTTTTTTCTATGGCAAATTGGCCTCCTAATTTTTTCATTTGAAGCAATTATCAGGCCAATTAATCTATCTTGAATTCCTCCCCACCCCCCTTCCCCGCCGCCCCCCCTGGCATGATGGTGGGGGAGACACCATAATGCTTTTTTTTCCCTCGCTTGGCACAAATGGCACAATAATGCTTAGGGCATCAGAAGAAAAAGAAATTACTTTTGAAAAGCTGGACCGACCAAAAATGGGCCAAAGAGCATGAAAGGTATAAAGGTTGTATCTTGATTCTCAGCCCCAATCCTTTGGGCTGGTCAATCGAAAAGTGCAACGAACTGTAGAACAGCATGGCATAGACAAAGTCTAGTACCACTCCTTTCATGCAAAGGCTATTGCTTTGCTTTCATCAAGATATATATAATGTTGTGTATTCATCCCAAGTTGTCTGGCTCTTAAGAGAAAGTATGTTCAAAGAGTGTAAGTTGAAAGTGAACAGATATCAATCATATAAAAGATAATTTGCTGTCCTATGAAACAAGGAAATGTGACAATGATGGGGATATTATAAGGCAGTCCATCCTGAGTACTCCCCCCAGCAAGTGAGCTTGTGGAATGTCAAAGGTGGGATTCATTGAGCTGTGGGCCAACATATAGCTTGAACGGTGGATCTGCTCTTAAGAAAGAATGATGGTTGTAGAGACTTGTAGCTCCTAACAAGAAAATATGGTTACCAAAGCACTTGAATGGATTGCAGAAGGCCACGGAACATTTGACATACAAATGGGATATCAAATCACTTTTAAAAAGGGTTCAGAAAAAATAAAAAGCAAAAAGGGGAAAAAGGGAAAATGCAAATGATGCCTTATGATAAAGCTCGGTCAAGAAGCACACACATTTAAAGGGTAGAGTGGTGCAAATGAATCTTCAAACAAACTAGAAAAGTTAGGAAAACCCCACCAAATGTATATACCCACAAAAAACTTGCCTTGTAGCTCTGAAGTCTTTTTATGGACCGTACTCATCATTTTGACTAGAAATTATTTGTGGCCTTTTCAACTTTTTTATAGGACTCAGGGGTTGTCGACTTTGAGGTGATTTGAAAACAGCTAAATGTTTGCAACTTGGGTGGAACTTGGGAGCCAGGCAAACATTTGATCAATCCATTTTGGCTAGGTTAAATACCTTTACACAAGCTACACTAGTATAATGGATCCTTTTGTACACCGCTAGAATATAGGCAGCTTCACCATACTCCAAAACGATTCTGCGTGCCAGTCAGTATTGGAAGGATGGTTCACAGAGGCACTAAGTAAAACAAAAGTGCACAGGTAATGTGCAAGAGTAACCCTGTCTGTAAATAGCTACTAAACATTGAACTGTTTCTCTCTGGAGACAACTAAGAAAACAAATTCAAACCACCAAATCCAGCAATCCTATTGGCCTCAAAAAAAACAATTCAGACCTACACACAACCCTATTCTGCTGAACATTGAAACTAATGGTCTTTTCCTACCATTTCCATCGGTCCTCTAAAATTCTCACAAACCTACCAAACCTACCTATTATATATTTAACTATTAATTCAAGATAACTAAAATAAATAAATTCAGACCATTAAATCAAGCAATTTCATTGGCCATAACAACATTTCTTCACACTCCACACAAGCCTAGGATTCAACACCCTCCATATATTAGTACACTAACACTATCAATGCTGTACACAGACGGGGTTGAGGAAAAACAAAAGAATAAAGGGAAAGAAAGTCTAGAACAGAAAAAAGTAGATCAACAAAATGAATGGCCACTGGTAAGGGGGAGGAGGAGACTTTCAGTGACTCCACTTGTGCGAGGAGCAACTGCTTTTGGAACATCACTTCAAGCTGCAGCAGCAGCAGCAGCAGCTTGCATTCTTATACACATCTGAAAGCATAACGCTATTCTATCAATAATGATGGCAGTTCTAGTATAAGAGCTCTGGCTCGCTAAGAATATTTCCACTGCAAGTAGCTCTAGATAGCTGAAATTGTTTCCTCTGCAACTAGCTAGCTAGTTAGCTGATCTTCTTCTTACAGACTTCTAGTTGTAGATGATCATAAGAGCAGAACTAGTTCTAAATGATTATAACGCTGCACTAATTAGATTCCGTCATCTAGACAAAAGAGTCGTGGTTCGTTTCTTGTCCTGTTGGTTTTGGAGCTGGTCCTTGGTCCTTAGCTAAAGGCGTTTTCACTAGGATCATACAAGAAGTACTATTATGCCAGCTTTGGGTCAGTTCATTTCCGTAAGCCGGAGTTTAAGGCTGCAGCTAGCAGCGGGTAATTTGGAGGCATACATACACGTTGCATTCATTTGATCATGCAGAGGTTCAGCTAACTACTGTCCTGGAGCTCCTGCTATTTACAAGGGAACTATGGTGGAATTCACAGGACTCTAGTAGAGTAGTATAACCTCGCGGGACTCCTCCTGGCTCCGAGTGGTGTTTCAGGAGGAATCATCCACTGACTAGTGCAGTTGGTGACAGTGTTAAGTGTTTGTCTCTTAGCTATATATCTGCCCGGGCGAAGTTAGCTGAAATCCCCAGCTACTTCACAAGATTAGCATCTAGTACAGATCTACCTTGAAGTTCCTTGAAACTACCGTGAGAAAGTAGTCCACCAAGTTTAGCTGATGTGTGACTTGGTGCTAGTTACTGCATTAACATAGTTGTATAGTCGCAGCAGCTCACGTAATCAGTTCCAGGTCTCTGAGCCAAATGGTTTGCTTGTGGTAATGTTAGCTAGCTAGCCGTGAAAGTAGTGTAAAGAGCAGAATTTACTTACTTCACTCCAAGACTTAGTTGCCCAGCTCATGTAGAAACGTCGACCCAGCTTTAGTCTCATGATGATACCCAGGTTTCTCTCTCTTTAGATCTGTGCCCTGACTTCAACTCTTCTAGTCTCGCAAAATTTTGCAGCTCTTCAAATGTTCCGGTTCTCGCAGCCTAGTGACTCAAGTACGCCAAGCAGCAGCTGCTCAGCTCGTCCTCTGAGGCGGCTGTATGATCAATAGCTGCAAGCCTCTGCACATTCTGTCACTTTGCTGAGTCTTCTTGTGTCCAAACTCTGGATCTCTTCTTCTTCTTCTTCTGCCAGTTGACTCCATAGCTAGCTTCTGCACATTATTTAATCCACCTGTCATTGCAGACTTAGAAGCTCACTCAAGTACGAATATCAGAAGGCCGGGAGCTTGAGTTTGACATTGAATTTTGTGATACTAGTGCCCCAGTGTGCATTGAACATTCTCTAAGTTTCAGACTGCAGGCACATTTGAATTGGAAGACTCCGAGTTCAGGAACGAACTTTCGTGTATGCTAAGTGGATCGTCTCATGAACCGGAGTATGATAAACCAGCTGCGCCAGTGATTGCTGATGAGTTGGTAATGGGCTCAGATATCAGCACAACAGCCTATTTCTGCTTTCGTAGCCTTTGCGTTGCCGACTGCTGGCGGCGCTGAGCAGCCATGCCCAAGTCTTCGGAATGGTCATCAAGGAACCAGTCTAGTCTGAAAGCAAATAGCCGGCCTCTTGTACCATCAGCAGCCGCTCACATCCATCTAGTCTGGTGTATTATCGTATTACTGATGTTCCAACACTGGGCGTCGTCCACATCTGCCGCTAGGCCAAGTCATCAGCTTGTCGGTAAGCTTACAGTCGCGTCTTGTACAATCTCTCTATGATTCTCTGTGTCTAATTGTCTATGATTCTCCTTCCTGGACGAAACAACAAGCACTTTAGTTGTTGCAACTCTTCCGCACACCACCGTAAATTTTCTTGCTAGCACTAGGTCTAATTCCCTTAAATAGAGGAACTGCGTCAACAATATCGATCCTATCGCTGATGCACATCCCTAGAGACAAACATTGCGGTTTTGAACTCAAGACTAGGAGCACAGACAAACATGTGTATTATAATATTTGCTCTTAGGGCTGCCGCAGAAGGAAAGTAAGATTGTCAATCCTTGCAATTGAGGACTGAGTTCAAGATGTTTTTGTAAAGAAGAAGAGCAGAGCTGATGGAGCTAACATCAATCAGGTTATGTGTACTCCCAGGTCTGCAATTTGTAGAATCGGCGGCATACGCGGAAACCTTGAAAGCAGCCAGGGCAATCGAACAGGATGCAGTTTCTATTCCTCCCTCAAGTCTTAAGGTACACTACTTATGACACTGCCCTGCTGTAGGTTTGAAAACAGGAGTTCTTGTTGTTCAGACAAGCTGCAGCTTCGTGAATGCTCAGCAGCTCTTTAAGAACTATCCGCGAGCATTTGTGTTGTTTACAGGATTGAGCTAAGGGTAGTATGGTAGCTTCTCGAATGCTGAGTAAAGGATACACAACAGCCTTAACAGCATCAGGATCTGACTTAAGGCTGGCTCGTTTGGGCGGCGCAGATTCTTGAGAGGCGTTGGATTAGGCCATTGGCAACTGAATCTGCCGGAGACGAGTCCTTTATCCTAAAGCTCTTGAGCACACATATGTGCTGCCAGGGAAATATGCAAGGGACGCCTGCAGCAGCCAATTCTGTTCAGTCTCTTATTAGGAGCTTCATCAAGCGAAGCAGGATTTGTACAGGGACAAGAAAGACTTCTGCTTTAGAAGAACTCCCAGGCTGTTCATATTCTCGCGGCAACGACTTCAATAGGAGACGTAAACTGAGATCCAAAAATGCCACTACAGCTCCTCCTGTAACAGCCGAAGCTATGGACGACATGGAATCGGTCGACGACATGGAGTCGGACTACAGTGATCCGCAAACCCACCCTCCCAAAGGAAACTAGTCTAAACCAAAGTATTTTTGCGCGAGATTGCTAATTTTCAAGGTTCACAGATCAAAGCTGTTAATTCTGGGTCTAGACTCTAGAAGTGACAACCAGCTGCCTGATCACAGAGATCACAGTAGAGGAATATAGAGCTGAGTGTAGGTTATCAACAAGACCCTGCAAGCCAGAGCTGCTAATTTTCCCGCTGGCCAGCTTCTCTCAAACATGGATCATGTCAATTCCTAAGTGCCTAACTTCCTTTCCCGCGATCCTGGTTCAAGTGCCTGACTGACTTCAGAAGGACCCCTTAAGCCCCTGCAGGATCTCACACTTCAAGCTTGCACCAGCTAGAAACAAATGTCCAACACTGGCCATAAGTCCTAAACCAGTACTTCTTCGACGTTCCTGGCTGACCGATGCTCATACAGATGATGCGTGCCGGTCAAGATACAGGTCTGTAAATAATCAATCATGTGATGACTAGTTCTTCATCGTGCACTTTCACCTGCGAGCTAGATGGAAGTCCAATTCTTACTGTCACTTGCAACAAATGCTGCAAGCTGTATGCAGCACGGCTTGATGTGATTTAGTAACCAGCCAGATCAGCTGCTAACTGGTTCAACACTCCCCCAACAGTTTCCTAATATTTATTCATGACCTAAAGTTTTGCGGGATCAAAAGTGCTCAGTTGTTGCTCAATGGTGCTACATTAAGTTGGGATCATGCAATAGCTCCAAAAATTGTGGCTAGCACTCGATCGGTCAGGCTGATCACTTTGAATCTGTAGCCTGGTCCAAGTTAATCCACTGCGAGCATTATTGTCATATCCAAGCCGCTGTGCAGATCATTTATTTATGAGGATGGAAGCTCATCATGTGTTGCTTAGTGCAAAAAGAGCAAGGTCTTATACTTGATTAGAGTCCTCCAGGTTAGACTCTAGATGTGAATCTATCTAGAGGTGATGCAAATTGTTGTGTCCTAGAGTGCACAACACACATTAATTTAGTTAGCTAGTACCAACTGCTTGTGTGGGCGATGTAGACCTCCGGATCTGCAGATCACTATGATCAGATCACAGTTGTTCTACAACATCAGCTCTGGATCACGCCTTGACAATATGATGCTATATTGAAATAGCTGCTACTTATCTCATTGTAAGAAGATACATGTTTCAGATTATAAATTTGTCATTTAAGCTCCATCTGGATTGATGGACAGCAACAAATTTTTGCAATTTGTACTGTAAGTATGAATGCTAGAGAGCTAATTGCAGGTGAAATTAGTCAACATTCGAACTCATGAATTCTCATGTGCAGCAGAGATCTAGAGTCTGAAATCACAAGAAACATTTTCACCTAGATTCCCTGTGGGACTGTCTGGCATCAAGAATCTGACTTAAATCTCCCCTATACAAACATGAAATGGTTTTGTTTGACAATGGGAAAACAATGCAAAAATTAGAATAAAACATTGAAATAATTTTGGTCCCACAATTTTCTTTGAAAGCTTTCCCTACGTTTTGTTAATTTAACTTTAATTTGTCAGAGGTTGAATCCACTCTTTTCCCTACAGGAACAGAGATGAATCTTGTGAATTCATGATGCATGCAAGTAGTGTTTGCAGAGGTCTAGAATCTGTTCAAATTCGTGATATATAATGTGTGAGTATTTGTGTGCAGATGTCTAGGACCATCTCAAATTCAGAATCATGATATACATGATGAGCTTCACTATTTGGTACTAACATATTAATTACATTCTTTGGCCTGGCTGGGATAATATATATAGGGTACCAATGTACCATATACTAGCTTTGGTTTCCATCAAAAGCATTCTTGTTTTCTTGACTTGCATGCACATCAAGTTATAATCTTGTCTCATTCTATCATCAAAGCCCTAATTTTCAAGGTCATGTTTTCAAGTTGTGAAGTTCGATATAATTGCACCTAATTCATTATCAACCTAGCTAGATTAGGGTTTTCTCAGGTCAATCGGTGACAAACTGAGTACTCCAGAGTGTGGCAGACTTGATCAGTTCCAAGTATAATGTTGAATCCAAAATGTTATAACTTCTAAGACTGCATAATTTGTGGAGGTTACTTTCTTGAAACAGGCAGTAGACTCATAGACTTGCAAGTTCCAAGAAGGAAATTGCGTGCTACGTTCCTACATTAGATGAGGTTACACTTAGGTTAATTATATGATAGAATTGGGGCTATATTTGTGGGTGACTCCAAGGAGAGTTTGTGCACACAAAACCCTTGAATTAAAAATTCAAGATGTGAAGGTGAACCGCTTCTTACAACTCGTGTAGGAATTTTCAAGGTGAAATTAAATACCTAATTGTTCAAATCCATCTGCCTCATGTTCACATGAAAATTAATATTCTTCAAGAGTTGTCAAACTGTTGAAAAAGTTGGTTAACAAATTAATGCCCATTGGTGCATAAGTTAACACAGCCTCCAAGCTCTGGAATCACAAGCTCGCATAAACCTCAAATTGGGTGTCCAGCATCATTTGAAATGTTAAAAAAACACTGAAAACCTGGCAGCCTGACTAGAAAAAGGACTTTTGACATGAAGGGAGCTCCTACTGTTGTTGAAAGTGTGTTCTGTCAGGGGCCTACAAAGGTAGTACCCTTTCTTTGGACAGACATGGCCAAAAACCATACATACCCTTCATCACATTTAACAACAAAATTTTGGGCTTTTGATTCTGGCCTTTGCAAGATGGGAGGACCACTTACCCCGATCCCTATGCTGTATTAGAGCACGTGAAAATTATTTTGAATCTTCAAAAATCCCCAAGTGACAGATGGGCAAGACAACAAATTTACTGCAAAGCTCGGCAACTGGTGAGCGTCATTGTGTTACGTTTCTTGTCTAATGGGAAGTCCTAATTGTTGCAACACTCCAAGCGACGTAGTTTAAAAATTTCTTCTGGCATTGCTTTTCCCTAAGCATTTAGAATGTTCACCTCCAATCTCCCTCCAATGTCCCTTTTCTTATTTATGCCAAGTCAGAGTACACCATTACTCTTGCACCAAATAGAGCACATTTCATCGATGATTTGCCGAAACCATTTTACTGTTATCGCACTTGGCCAAGGTGAGAAAACTTAGACATGTCATATAGAGATTTCTAAAAAGCTCTAATCTTAAACACCTCAAGTTGGAAACAAACTTGAATCGGTGACTGACCAAGTCTATATCCGATATGTAACATCACTTAAAAGATTCAATATTATGATATTAGCTCAGGAGTTTTCAAATATTTTGGCTGTGTCCAAAAGGAGAATTATTTTGAAAGACCATAGGCCAGATACGCTGGTGAGTGAACACTTAGTGAGCTAGAATTTGTTCTCCCATCACTTTCAGCCCTGGTGGTTGATAGGGCCTAAGTAGACCTGAACTTAGTGCCCCCTTGGCCATTTACTGACCTCCATTTGGGTTTGAAATGAGCAAGATAAAATCTCACAAGGGTGAAAGCCAACTAAGGTGTAACACTTTTATGCACATGTGAAAGTTCATAATTGTTTAAATTAACATTGCGAAGACAATGCGAAGGCAAGAGACCTTGAATCACACAAGTCATTTTACGAATTATCATTTGAAATTTATTATTAAAATAATTCAACCTAATTTATTTTATGGAGTTCAAATTTGAAAGATTAGCTTTTAAAATATTATTTTCATCAAATAAAAGACTCAATAAGAAAAAACTATAATTCAAGGTACATAAAAAAATTTGATCCCCAAAATCCTTTCAAAAAATCCTCCTTGGTATCAATGTTAGACGTTTTATTAGGTCATTGATGAAATGTACTCCCTAATATGTAACTATGGTCAATGGACATCCAAATTTAGTCAGAATATACTCATATAGAAATTTGGCTATAATTATTGTAGTATTGGTTTTGAGTGCATTTGCCTCTACCCATTTGGTTGCATAATCTATAACTACCAAAATGTATTTGTTTCTTATTAGTCTTCATGTTAGTTTAATTAGACCTATAAAATCTAGACCCCCATTTCATGAAGGGATCCTTTGGAAATGTTATTACCAACTTGGCCAAATTTTTTGTTTTGAATCCTCCAATTTTCTAACAATTATCACAACTTTTGTAAAAGTCATGAGTATCCTTGAATAAAGTTGGCCACCAATATCTTGCATTTCGAATTTTCTTTGTAATAATATTTGTAACAAAATGTCCTTTAGCCACTCCTTCATATAGTTCCTTTATGTCGCAACCGTAACCTTGGGCTCGTAACTAAGGCGGGCTTGTGAAGGTGTGAGCCAAGTATGAAGTTCGGGAGTCACATTTCATGCTCATGGGAGTGCAAGAGAATGTGAGAGAATGAACCCTCACACTCCCAAGTGAACTTTGGGAGTTGGAGCCCCAATGGACTTTCAAAATTTTAAAGAGTGATTTCAGGGGTCAAAACCCATTTTATTGAAGAGTTCTTTACATCATTAGAAAGCTCTTGGAACGTAGATGTCTAAAATGGGCTCGCATGACCCATTTGGAACTGAACACATAAATTATAGTCAAAAGTCAATAATCACTTCAATTTCCTTACGTACATGTGGCCTACAACATACCGTTGGAAAGCTTTTGATGAGGGCTATAACTTTGCTTTAAACTTCATCTCAATCGGAGGTATGCACGCAAAGTTATGGGCCCCCAAAGTTGCAAGAGACCCAACTATGGGAATTTCGGGATTCCCACTTGGGAGTCCCAGGACAAAATGACATTTGGGTGCTGGTCCCGTGGCCAAACATAGAATATATTTTAAGGGGGAAGGTGGTGGCTTCTCCCAAGTCTAGGCCATGGTGAGTCTTGTGAGTCTGTGTTTGCTCGTGGCTCGTCCGTGCACCAAAGTGTTCTAATTACGCACTAACAAACTTGTTGTTTGGTTTGTGCAGTTCCGTGTGAGTAAGTGAAGTGCTTGTCAATCTTCCTAGTCCCATCCTGGAGCTCCAACACGCCCTTCTACCCCAAAGTGTTGCGAGCCAAGGAGCGCACCCCAACTCCTTCTCATTCCAATGTTTTCACCTTTGGACTCGCAGTCGAGTCCATCAAGGAGCTTGGGGGTGCGTCACTTTAGAATAATTTGTGCTTTTGAGGTGGTCAAACATCTATGCATTTTTTTGTCTTGTCCCACTCTATACATAATTTTTTTTTCAGAGTGAAAGGTTTTACCTTTTTGGCCAACTTTTGTTTTTGAGCTAGGTTCAAAATTTCTAACATCTAACTTGTTTATAGATAGGTTTTTACTTTTTGCATCCATATAGGTTCTATAGAAAATAATGATGCATCCATAGTTTGATTTGGGACACCCAATGGTTCTGAGTTGTTTAATAATCTGGATAAAACATCAACAAATACATGTGTTCTACCAAGTTTGTAAACTACTATGATTTCATACTGTAAGAATAAACAACCATCTTATTATCCTTCCTAACACCTATGGTTTGTTGACCAAGTACACCAGAGTCATATGGTTTATATAAAAAACAAATTTGTTTCCCAATAACAAATGTTTGAACTTATGCAAACCATAAACCATTTTTAAGGCTTTTCTTTATGTAATAGTATAATTATATTCTACCTTATTGAACAATCTAAAAGCATATACTATAGGCTAGTCATACTTACCAGTTGGATTTTATGCCAACATTGCACATATTGCAGACAATGATGCATTTGTGTGCACATGAAACTCCAAATACCAATTTGGAGGTATTAAAGTTAGTGCTTCCATGTACTTCTAATTGATCTAATCCAAGCTTCTTAAGATTTTGTGGTCCAAATTAAGGGTTATGCTTTCCTCATTAACTTGGTGATTGGTGCCATGATAAAGGCAAAGTTCATGATGAAACCTCCATAAAACTAAGCCGTCACTACAAGAAAAGTAGACTTTTTCGACTGGTCTTTGTGACTATTTTCTAGTCGCAGGCGACATCTATAACTAAAAGTTGTGTAGTTGCCTTGGACAAGTCGCAGGCGTCCTTAGTCGTAGGCGACAACGGGGTGGACGGAAATTGTTCAGCGTATAAATACTAGTTCATGACAAAATACAAGTATATGTATGTGGTGCCAATATTCAACAATTAATTTGGTTATTATTTTTCACCAATGCATAGAGACCACGTGGTATATTGGATATTTGATTTAAAAATTCTTCATGACATCTAATAATACTACCCGTCCAATTCAAGCACTAGGATTATGACACGTGGCT
>Ga0209208_10004391_pt1 | contig 19996 bp, 14 predicted proteins | sample S1TSphfallax_3_FD_187694 | JGI IMG/M metagenome (GOLD analysis project Ga0209208, IMG submission 187694) | Host-associated microbial communities from peat moss isolated from Minnesota, USA - S1T2_Fd - Sphagnum fallax MG (SPAdes) (version 2) | ecosystem: Host-associated > Plants > Peat moss >...
CGGGGGGGGGGTTTATTAAAAAGAAAAAATGACATAGAAAAATAAATTTAAAAAAAAAAAAGAATCCAAACAAAAAAAATCCTTGCATTTTGGTCACAAAATATGTAATAATTATTGAAATGTATTGTATTTGAAATGACATTGTTTTCGTATGTGAATATCATATTTTGCTATTGGATCTTCAACCATTTTAGCTTATAACAATAATTACCAAAATATGCATTACCTATGTGTGGGTCACAAAAGTTAATCGAATGTGTAATATCTGCATTCATGGTTACCATTTATTGACATCAAGGGGTCAAATATGATTTAAATGGTTGTAAATACATTTAATACAATACCTTCATATTTTGTATATCATATAATGGTAGACAATTGCATCTTGTAAATTATAGGTAGGTAGTGTACACAAATAAGGAAAAAGTTAGGTCAATAATGTAATAGGTGGCTAGGTCAATAGGGTAGCCAAAAGTTTTGTTAAAAGATTTTGTTGAAAAAATAGTTTTTAGTTTAATTCATATATATATGTCAAAAAATAAAGGTTTTGCCATGAAGAGATGGAAATTTTGCCAAGAAGTATAAGTTTAACTAAGAAGAATTAGAAGTTTTTCCAATTTGTAGAGGTTTTGCCGAGATGTAAAGGTTCAAATAAGAAAAGTTCAAAGGTTTTCCAAGTGAGAGGTTTAATCATGAATATATAAGGGTTTAATTCAAAGCTAAAAATTTAACTAGGAAGAGGTTAAGGTTTTGCCAAGAAATAAAATTAGTCAATAATAGATAGAACTTTTGCCAACGTGTAATGGTTTAGCCATGAATAGATGGAGGTTTTGTCAAGAAATATAGGTTTAGCCAAGAAAAATTATAATTTTTACCAAAAGGTAAAGGTTTAGTCAAATATATATATAGGTTTTGTTGAGAAGTAAAGATTTTGCCAAGAGATAGATGTTTAGCTAAAAAGATATAGGGTGGTAATGACCACAACATGAGGTGCCAAGAATAGTGCCTCCTTGTTATTTATCCACAAGCTTGGGGTTCAAATCAGTAGTGTTCCATGAATAGAAACCAATGTAGCTTCCTTGCCAAGCATGCAACATCACTCAATCATTTTTTTCACATGATGGTCTAGTTGTGCCCCATCATGCCTATAGGAACTCCAGAAAGAAAACTAGAGTATATTATACTAACTTAAGAATATTAAAACTCCAAGTATGCTTTTGGGGACAAATACCTCAATAGTGACCATTGAAAGAACAAAGTACAAATGTCAAAGTCTAGAATTCTACGCCTTCTATCATGAAGATGATGCATATTTCAAATCATGCCATTGTGCAATTTAGTCTTAAAAATGTGGTTGATTTGTTTACTCTTACAACATATTTGAAAAGACTTGAAGTGGAGTAAATTGATTACATGAATGTTAAAGATTTCTTAAACACCATACTGAGTCTAAAGCTAACAAAAGCCTATATTAGGAATGAGAATGTTTAGACCAAGACATGAGCCTCAACATGTTATAATGCATACCTTCACTTCCTTTGGCCTAAAGTATGTATCTACAAGTATGTTCGATATGCAAAGAAAAACAAACCCTACAACAAGACAACTATAACAACATGTCCAATGGATAATATGAAACATTAACACACAATTCTAGACATCCAAAACTTAAGCTCTAGCAACAACATAGATGTTTAAAAACAACAAATAACCTTTAGCATTTTTAGGCTCCAATTCAACAATTTGTTTAACAACACGTTCTCCCATCTCCAAATTACCATGAATCTTGCAAGTGCTAGGCAAGGCCTTCCATGGATTCACATGTGGTTTATGGGGCCATCATTTCTTTGCCTCCTGTAGATGGCCAACACAGTGAAAAAGGTTGACCATGCAGATGTAATGTTCCAAATTTGCAAAAATCACATAGACTGTGCTCATTGAAGCATAATAATGCATCCTTTCATCCACCAGACCTACATGGCTACAAGACAAAAGACAAACAAAAGTGATATCATTTACTTGTACACCTTCTTCACACATATGTTCAAAAAATTTAATAGTTTCCTTACCCTACATGTGCATGCCACATCCTCCAAGTATGAAATTCCAAGAGAACATGTCATGTGATGCCATATTGTTGAACACTCTCTAAGCGTCCTCCATGTTCCCACATTTTGCATACATGTCAACCAATCAATTCATAGCAAAGACATCTGAACCCCATCCATTTTGAATGATATGTTCATGAGTAGACATGCCCTTTTCAATTGCAACTATGTTAGCACATGCATTCAACACCACCACAAAAGTAAAAAACTCTAGCCTCACACCTTCATGTTGCATTTGTCAAAACAATTCTAGCACCTTCTGCCCTTCCCCACATGTCACATGTCTTGATAACATGGCATTCCAAATGACCACATCACATGATGTTATCTTGTTGAACACCCTCCAAACACCATCCATGCTCCCACATTTTACATACATGTCAACCAAGCAATTCCCCACTTTGACATATGAATCCCATCCATTCATGAAAAGTAGACCTACCTTCTTCAAGTGCTCCTAAACTAGCACATGCATTGACCAGTGGAACTAAAACAAATATATTAGGAGTTGTGCCTTTTGTTGCATTTTTAGAAAAATTCAACTGTCTTTTCATGTTGCCCAACTTTACCATATCTTGCAAGCCTTCTATTCCATGAAAAGTTGTTCAATTGTACAATCTCTATTGCCATGGAAGCAAACTTTGCTTTCACCCATGGGGAGCTTCATCAATCCTTAAGCCAAAGTGCATCCCGCATCTTTTTATGCTTGAAATTCAAAAACCTCCACTACTATAAAATGTGGGTGTTGTTCATTAGTCCTTGTTCACTAGACTAGTGAATTCATTCAAAATTTAATGAAATCACTTGGTGTACAGGGACACCTTTAGTTGTAGTGCTCCTATTTACCTTCTTTGATCTATAATCCCATCATTGTGAAAGATTCGAAAATAATTGCCACCAAAGTCTCTCTCTCTAATTTGCTGTTGTAATTGGTCCAACCTTTCCACCCCAAGTTGTTGCAAACGTATTGCTACAACAAAAAGTGACTATATGTCCTAGCTTACGCAAGTTTAGTGTGTGTTGATGGTGCATTGCCACTACCATGAAAGTTTGATGAAATGACAAAACTATGGGACCTATAATTCGTGAATACTTCAACAAAAGTAGTAGTATTTCAACCACACAAACGGCTTCAACAAATTGGTTTAATGTAGAACTCGCCACATCTCCCATGAAAACAAAATGATGGAGAGTTTTCCTTGCAAACAAATCACAGAAACACAAAACTTCAATCGCGTATCATGCCCATATTTGCCATCTTTTTGCCTTGTTCTAAACCATGGTATGGTATGTGCCCATTAACCCAAGTGTGAACAAGTTGCAAAACTAATTTGAATTTTAAATTTTTATTCAATTTCCATTCACAAAACCAACTCAAAATTCAATGGCTCCCATATCGTAAAACATCATCGCTTTTTTTCCTTTATATATATTTTTCCCTTGTTGGGCTGAAGAAATCTTGTTTGTTGATGTCATAATGATGTTGTAAAAACACAATTTGGAAGGTACTCTCCAACTTGTCAAAATAATTTTCAAATTCATGTGGATGATACCCATTAGCCTATCCCTCTTCATTGTCCCTATCATTGTAGCATTTTGCAATGTCACTATCATAATGACATTTTACATAGGAAAAAAATTGCTAATAGATTTTTTTCCTAGTAGACCTTTTTCTTATAATTAAGTATAAAAGTTATAAACTCACTTCCATAAATAACTAGTAGTTGTTGATGGTTTAAAAATAATAATACCAAGAATGCATCTTAATTTCTTTTTTTAAAAAATTATTGTATTGAATTTTCAATGAAAAAATTGTTCAATATTAAATAACTCGTACATTGTAGATCTAAACATTACAAAACCATTAAAGAGTGCACCTTTACTCATTAAGTGTTTTCCAATGATACCAAGAGTGTTGCAAAGGACACTTTCATTTGAGAAATCCCAATGTAACAAACAAGGTGTCAAAAACATGTGGGTCAAACATGTGGGTCTTGTCATCATATCAATTATTAATTTTTCATTCTAATTTCTATGAAATGAAATCATGTTACATAATTAACATTAATTCTAAGTGGAAATTATTATATTCAACATTAGTGAATCATTTTGTTAGCAATTCAATTAAGTAAATGAATCCAAAAACATATAAGACTTTTTTAACAATATAACTTTGTGTTGCATATTGGAAAAAAATTGTTGTATCATGTATTTCAACCATCAATTGTGTTTTAAACCAATTGAAAAATGTTGTGACATAATTTTAATTCAATGATTTTTTATTTCATAGGTTATTAACTATCACTTTTTAAACAACACACATAAATGTGAATAAAGTTTGTATGCTTGCACTTCTTGTGAAAGAAACATGTGAAATATCTATTGAAATTTTGTTCCTTTTTTAATACTATGGTATTGACAATTTCTCATTGTTCACTATTTAGTTTTTTTCATATGTAAAGTCTTCATATGATGCATGTTCATTGGTTGTTGGGCAAATGTAAATTTTTTTTAATTTGATTTTTAAAAAATTGGTGCATTTTTGTGATTTAAAAATTTTATGATTATAAATCTTTTGATTTTTGATAATATTTTCTAGCAATGTCAAAATTGCATAGACAATTTGTCTTGCAACATTTTTGGTATATTTAATTGGTTCAATGTAACATGCATATTTCCACCAATATTGATTATTTGAACAAATTTCTTATTTGTGAAATCACTAAATCAAAAATTATTGATAACATTTTTTATATTTGTAATGAAAAAATGATAATCAATGAAATTTTTTCTATTGTGATCTTCCAAACATCTTGTAAACTTAACATCAAGTACAATTTGTATTTAATACAAATTATTTAAAATTTCATTCCAATTTTTCTATTGTTTATTATTTAATGTTTCATAAATTTCTATGTGAATAAGAAGAAAACATTGAAATATTTTTGGATGGTCACATTATAAACAATTTGATGTGTTCTTCACTTTTTTTATAAAATCAAATGACCTCACAATGGAATATTAAATTGGAGTTAATAGTGTTATGTATATTGAATTTTTTAAAACTTATAATTGTGATTATGAGGTTTTTGGTTCTAATTCTTAATGATAAAATGAATGAATGATACATACATGATTGACACATAAATGAATTTAAAATAAATAAAATTTATTTGTATATGTACAAAAATCATTTCTTTATGTTTGTTAAATATATTAAACTATACATTTAGATCTTACATGAATAATGTTTTTATAGGTGAATATGTATAAATTTATTTTTGTAATGTATGTATATAAAATCAATGGAAATGTACACAAGAAGAAATCTCCTTTTCTATCCCACAAGTTGCGATTATTGTTCGATTTGATTACATTTCAACTACATTTGACCATCTTAAATTTGCAAGTGACTTGTTGCATTAATTAATGGTTAATATTGTTCATTGTTGTTACATTTATCGTCTTGTTCACTTATGAGTATAATTTGGACTCTATTTTAATTTATAGTAATTTTAAATTATTAATGTGAAAATTGAAGTAGTTTTTAATTTTATTTACATAATGCATTATAATGTGTTAATGATTTAAAAAACATTTCTTCAACTATCAACATGGTACATGGGTTGAACCATCACTTTTTGACATGTTGAAACTATTATTCATGAGTTGCATTTTACATTCGCCATAATTTATTAAAACACATACTATAATTTAAGACCCCACATTTATATTGGAATGAATTAATGATTTTTCTCACATCTTTTCAATTATCAACATGGTACATGAGTTGAACCATCAACTTTTAACATGTTGAAACCATTATTCATAGGTTGCACCTTGCACTTATTATAATATATTGAAACATATGCAATTCAATGTTTTGTAGTTAACTTGAATGGTTTAATGAGTTTTTTCACATTTTTTGAACTACTAACATTTTTACATGAGTTGAATCATTCACTTTGAACTTATCAAAACCATTATTCAAATGTTGCATATTGCACTTATTATAATATATTGAAAGACACATAACAACTTAATGTTTCACATTTATACTTGAATGAGTTAGTGATTTTTTTCACATCTTTTGAATTATCAACATTTGCACATGAGTTGAATCATTCACTTTGAATGTGTTAAATCCATTACTTACAAGTTGCATTTCACATTCATCACAATTTTTTGAAATGGATGTATAAAAACTAGGCAAGTCTCACATTTATATTTGAATGGGTTAGTGATTAGGTCAACTGATCATGCATGCAAAATCTAAGATGCATGTAAACACCTAAATTATAATTTTTTCATATGTTAAATTATTGTACATTTGTGTAAATTAGAACATATGTTTTCCCCTAATTTGTTTTAAGCATCATGGACAAGTTTTTTATTATGAATGTTCATGATGCCACACCAAAAACCCTTAAAAACGATCCTTAATTTTTTTTCCCATTTTTCTCTTTTAATGTATGAAAAAGAAAACCCGTGTTTGAAAAAATGATTAAAATTTTTAGTTAAATTTTTTTGAAACAAAAAAAAATGTTGGTTGGGGGGGGTATATCACAAACTTACCAAGCTTCATGGATTCATACAAATTTCATGTGAAATCTGGTTTTCATAGGTTCCTACAAAAATCCCATAGTTTAATCCAAAATAGCATCATCATAATTGAATGGATTTTGCTAAAATGTAGTTCATACATATTTTACATCAAAACATCACAAGTTGAATAAACATATCATTTATATAGAAGTAATATATATATTTTTCATGCCATTTTTACATTTTGAAGCCCATGGATGTTGCATGGACATATTGTTTCAAAAATTTATCACGGATTTTATTGAAATTTCATGATATTGTAAATTTGTGATGTAATCCTACTATTTAATGCCAAAATTTCATCATATTATGTTACTTTTACTTCTACAAAGGAAATGAAGGTAAAATACATTCTTACATCATTAAAAAGTGTATATATTTTGTGATATTTTTTCAAAGTTGTGTAATTAATCATTTGTATTGGTGTATGATTCATGTTACTAAAAAAATATGGAATTGAGAATTAAATGGAGTATATTGACTACTTAATTAAAAATTATTTTTGTGGCCAATTTTTGCCCATTTAAAGGGGCAACAACATCAACAAAGGATTTTTTTGAAAGAAATAAAATCAAAATTTATCAATTTAAAATACATACTATCAATTATTTACAATAAAATATAGTAATTAGCCATAATATTGAAGGATTTAAACAAGTTTCCAATTCCTAATGTGGCTAAATATTCTTATGGATGATTGCCATTTTAATAACATCACAAAAATAAATTAAAAACTTTGTATTTAACCATATCGGGGAAAATACAAATTTGCAATTCTTCAAAAAATGGACATATTTTACATAATTGAAATAACATTGTTAAGGACTTGATGACTGTATTCTTGAATTCACAAAGATTGTAGGTGAATTTAAACCCAAAAAAATTTGTAAATTTATGCATGACATAATGTTGAAATGTTTTATTATATGCAAAACAAACATGGGGACCATTCAAGGGAGCTTGATTTCACAAAGGCTTATAGTTTATACCACTAAGTTCAATGGGTATGTAACTTTAATACAACTTGTTATCTAAATACTTTGTCCATATTTGAACATTGAACACCTAGTATGTTGACTTGAATACTGTACATACAATGTATACCTAATGTAGTTTCAATAGACCACATTTCCATATGCAAATATTTGTACTATATAGCTTGTGCATTTCTACATGTATCTTATTCTAAACTATATTGTACCAAATATACACATAAAACAAAAAATATATATAATGTATGTGAACTTCACCTTGTGTATGTAACTTACAATATTTGTTTGAGCTATGAAATGTGTATATAATATGTAACATTGTTATAGCTCTTACGCATTGTATGTATCTAATTCACACCATGTACATATAACCTAGTACATGTTACAATATATATAATGACATGATTATCATTCACTAGTTTGTGTACTTACATCATATGTATGAACTATATTGTGTAGCAATCCATACCATGTTTACACACTTATGTATATGTGGTTTACTTTGTGTACATTTACATTTATATAACTTACACATTTTTCACATCGATTGTAGTTGTAATTTAGGTTATACATACTAGTTTTTATATATGTATATATACTGTTTGTGTATAGTTAATACCTTATATGACATGAAGGTATTTGAGCTTTACATTTTATACATTGATGTGCATGTTCGAAATCAACTTTTTGTACCATACATTATATTTTTTTACTATATTTAATGTACAATTTTATGCAAATGAACATGTATATACCTAGCATGTGCTTTGACTAACATTTGGAAAGTGTACAAATCAAGGAATGTATGTGAATTGCAAATGGGACAATATCTAAAAACTATCCCTAATGTCTTGATTTTTTAATCTTGTTTTGACAAAGATATTGGTTATTACCCCATGGTAGGATATGACATAATTATTTCAGAGTTTGTAACACTATAACAAAGCTTGGAAGGGTTTGATAAATAACATTCTAGAATGGCTCCACAACAAATTTTGCTTTCTTATTTTGCATTTTGAGTGACAAGTTGCTTTAGAGGAAGAAAAAAATCAACTACGAAAGAATTGTGAATTTGGAAGTTATTATGTGTATCAACTCTAATGATTTGGATGGGAACCAAAGGACTTTAATGATTCCAAAATGGGGTTTCAAAGGAATCTAATGGTTTTGATGGGGAATTGCAAGATTTATAGTAGACGCTATTAATTTCGTGGACATACTTCGTGCCACAAGGTTTGTTTATACATTAATATTTCATCTTGTTTTATCATATCCATATGCATACAACTAACTACATGGACTTATGTACCTAGTATGTATATGAAATTAATATTGTATGTAGTTATTTTCAATTGTCATGAACTTATATGTACTTAGTATGCATTTGGAAGTAATACTATGTGTACATATTTTTAGTTTCCAAATTTACAGATCCACCATTACAAATTTAAACACCTCAAATCGGATATGTCTAGCTTTGATTCTTTTTCTTATTTGTGTTTGGAAGTTATTGCGCATGATCTAAATGGGAAATGCAAGGAACCAATTGTGAAAAGTTGGAATGTTTCAACTTGGGCCAACCATGAGGCTAATTATTGTTAATGAACATCTAAAGTTGGGAGAAGTAGAGGTTCCAAAAGAGTCACAAGTTGCCAAGGTGGTAGAACATATTCAAATCAATGTTGACATGGTAAAAGAAACTCAACAGAATGTTGAGATGGCTAAACAAAGTCAACCCCATGCTAATGTAATAAAACAAATATGAATGAATGTTGAGGTGGTCGAACAAATTCAAGTGGAGAATGAGGTGGTGAAATAGATTTAAAAGGATGTTCGAGTGGTAGAATGAATTTTTAAAAATGCTTAGTTGCGATAGTGTGCATGTTAAGCAAGAATAAAGGTTGGCAAGGAAGTAGCTAAACAACTTACTTTTAACATTGAGCCAAACCCACCCGTTTGTGATATGTCAAATAAAGATATCTCTAGAAAGTCTATCAAAATTGTCCAATGGTTAATTGTAAGGTTGGCTACATGTCCTATCATTTTTTCACACCTAGTTGTTTTAGAGAAAATTGTTGGGCATGAATTTATTGTCATTTTAAAACTTGATTACTATCTTCATGCTCATGAAGCTACAACATAATTAAAGTTCTTGAAAAACTTTAGGGTAAAAGTGGAATTGCTTAAACAAGCCAACACAAAAAAACAAATTGGTAAGGAAGGGTGCATTACATGAAGTTTCATAAATGTAGAGTGACCTATGTACACATTTTGTCAAAATTATTGGGTACTAATTGTCAAAACCTTGTTCATGCCCTTCAACACCAATAATCACATCAAGTTGGTGGTTCATCATAGTAATGCTTATTTCAAATGAAAAAGAAGCAAGATGGTTTGCCTCAAGAAACAAAGAAGTTTGTGATGTAATGGTGGAACGGTAAGATTAGAATGAGTCCCAAATAAGATGTCACTTGCAAGCACATTGGACCGAAACAATATGAAGTGCATGCAACACATTTTTTGTTTGAAAGTCAAGTAGGTTTTTGTTTTTGCAAATTGCATACATTTCAAGGTGCAAATAATAATCTATTTGATAATTAGTTGTGTAAATTTTATTTAATGCAATGTATACAATTGTTGATTCCTTTTGACATTAATTATGAATTCTAATCTTGGTAGATTTTTTTTTTCTTCAATTTGTTATTAACCATCTTGAATTAAAAATTTGGCAAGGGGCTTTTGAAGGGTTGAAGTTGTATTTATGAAAGCATGTAAGGACATAAAAGTATGATGCTATAAATACCATGTGAAATTCGACATGTTATGGCAAGGTTTGAATGCCATGAAAGATACTTAACAAGGAACTCATATAACAAACATTTGTTACTATTAATGTGTTGTTTGTAAGGGAGAAGGAAATGCTAAATAGAGATCTTGTGGGGCCCATGATAAACTTTATAAAGGGGTCACAAAGATGTGGGAGGAATGCATATGTTCGAAAAAAGAACTACAAGAATGGCATAAATTAATTTGCATGATGGGGGAGTGTGTAGAATGTGGAGTTTAGATTCTGCCTACTTGTCCTTATGATGTATCTATAGAAGTACCATATAAAATATCTTCAAAGTGTTTTGAATAATAGGTGTGATAGATGAAGGGAGGCCAAAGCAAGGGTTAAAAAAGCCTTTCAAGGAGACTTTTCCTTCTCTATTCCTTGATTATTTGCAACCCAAACTAGAAGCATTTGTTAAACACAACTTTATTGCTAGATGCCAAGACACCCAATGTTGTTGTCCATGGCCAACTTCCCTACTAACACCATCTTCTCACATATTGATTTTGTGGAAAATTATACCTTTTAGATCCAAAATGAGATTTAGAGTATGCACAAGCATACCTTTCAAATGACAATTATTGTTCACATCACATTTCATGCAAACCCTATAGTTAGACTAGAATAGAAGACCTTCATCAAAGAAACCATTTTTACGTCACTGATGACAAAAAACATGATATTTTTTTTATGCAATAATGTCTAACCTTGCATTGGAATTGGTTAACAAGTCAAGGTGTTAGACCAAAACATCACATAGTTTGGAGTGAGTGATGGATGCATAGGGTAATTCAATAGTTCAAGGGCTTTATATTATGTGGTTTGCTACCCAAGTTTGACCTTTGGTTCCAAAATGAATTGACACTTTTACAACACTTGACATGGGAAGGGGGAATGGGATAGTGTAGTCAAACTTTATATATAATTGTCTCAAAGTTTGACTACAATGATATTAAAGTTGAACTTTTAAAAGCTTGATTTGAAAAAATTCCAAACCTAAATTTTTCAACAATGTGAACTTGGATAAATGGAATGAACATAATGTGTAATATGTTGGAAAGTAGATCATGCACCTTTTACTTATATATTAGCTAGTGATCAATTGAAAGTTAGCAAAATGAAAAAAATTGCTAGCCTTTTTTTGTCATGTAATTTTGCTTATGTGGTCAATATGAACACAATAATGACAATTTGATAACCATTGACCTTTGTTATCCTACGTGTTACATATAATGTAATTTATTTAACCCACCTTCATAATGCATGACTTTTCATTATTCATCTTTCGTTGACCCAATAAACTTTTAAAACATTTAAAAAAAAAAGTTCCATTGACATGTTCCCCTTTTTGGATTAGTTGGTCATTATGTGAATGTAACTTGATGTAGTTCAACTATTATCTCTATAATTATTTAACACGTAAGTTTGATGATTTACTTGTTAATAAAATTTCATAATTTAATTATGATTTGGTCATAGTGTTTGATTTTCACATGATTATTTATGTGAAAATCACATGAAGATGCATTAACTTTCACATATTAATTTATGTGAAAGTCATGTGAAAAATCTTTAGACTTTATTATGCACGTGAAATCACATGGGGAACCATGTGATGTATATACTTAAATTTTTTTTTGTTTAGTTTCCTTTTAGTTAGTATATAAATGGATGTTTGTGACCTTTGGAAACACCTTCACCTGATTGAAAAAGTTGTATGAATGTAAAGTTTCATGGAATAGAATTGTGAAAGGAATCAAGATTTTAATTTTGAAAAGTTTTGATGTAGTTTATGTGAAGTTCATAATAAGAAAATGATGTAGCATATTAGTTATACATAGACAATAAAAAAATGAAAAAAATATTTATGCAACCAAGAATATAGATTTCCATAACTATGTAATAAATATACATAATTTCAATTCTAAACTCATTTATCATTTACATGAACATTCCATCAACAAACAATTGGTTTACCATTGTTGAACTAATAAACATATTTGTAAATCTTTTAATAACATATTCAAGCATTATGAATGGTTTGGTGGATTAAACGTTAAATCACAAATCAAACCAAAGAGGTTTGATTTGCAAAACATTACTTGACTCCCAAGTTCATATTTTCATAACTTGGGTGCAAGAGGTGTAGGAAAAGGTGTGAATAGTTCCTTTCATCTAGCATAAAGTGTAAGAAAACTTTACAATTTAATTCATGTCAATCAAATTCTTAATTTAGACATATCTTATTGAACACATGTAAAAGGCTTAGCAAGGATCAAACTATTAGTAGAACATTTTTAAAAAATAGTAAATACAAAAATTACATCAAACTAAGTGATAAAAAACCTAAGCATAAATAATAATCAAGTCATCTCACACTACAAGCATAATAATATATATGTGATAAAAAGATGTTGATTTGCCATCTGGCAGATTGGATGCAAGAGATCCAGCATGCTGTCTTTTCAAGTTTTTCAGTGAGAAAGCAAGCTTACAGTGTCTGTGTTAAACAGAAAACTGGCCTCATTCCCTGCACCTGTGGTACTACTGTGCAAGGAGGAGATTCAAGTTGCATCTAAAACCAAAATCACAAAAGTCGAGGCAAATGAAGCAAGTGTTGGGTAGTGTTTGTTTTAAAACAATGATACAACATTCACAATCTTTATGAATGAAAAATGATAATGAAACATTTCGGCAAAGTTCCCACACGTTTTGAAAACAGCTCACCACCACAATCCACACTACAATGGTGTGCAAGAAGAGCTCTAAATCCTCACTAAAAACAAGGAGGGACATCGAGATCTAGAACTGGAGAATTTTCCTCATATGCAAGGTGGCACCCTGCTGCAGTTTGCTGCTGCTGACCACAAGCTGCTGCCCTTGGAGATGAGACCCACAGAGGATACAAAGTCACAACAACCTAATGTGACAGAGAGGCCTAGCCCTCACCTCCCCTTCCTCCTCCCCTGTGCACTTTGCTGCATCCAGAAGACAGGCTCTTGATCCCCACCCATATCCCCCTTACTACTCCTAAATCTTCCAAAATTGCAAAAAGCTGAGTTGCAAACATAGTACATGGATGAGAGTGGTATGAGCAAATGGGTATAGCACTCAGAATCACATACGAATTAATTCTGACAGTAGTGGAACTTCTTTGCAAAATTCAACAGTTTTGGAGCAGCAGTGTCTACTGCAACAAGAACACACTGCAATATAGTCTGCAGAGAAGCACAACAACAGTTGCGCATCTCTCTGGCACGCTTTGCTACAAGCAGGGAGGAAGATTTAGATCTAGGAGTGGAAGAGTTCTTAGCATCACAGGCTTAGCATCTTGTTGTTGTTGTTGTGGTTGTTGTGGCTGGGAACAAAAAGCAGTGGCCTCAGAGTTTAGAATCACAGAGGATGATGAATCACAATCACTGTGACAAGCCCGAGGAGTCTCACCTCCTCCTCCAATGCTTTGCTGCTGCATTCCAACCATCTTGACACCCAACCAATCCTTTTCTACTCCTAAGTCTCTTCTCTCTGTTGTAAACATTCCATCCTTGATTTTCAAGCTTTTCGGGCGTTTGTCACAGGGAAGAGTGGGATGATGGTCATCATCTTCAAAAAGAGCTTGAATGGGGTTCAAGCTGGGGGCTCCTCGCTTGCCACCAGACAGAGCACATGTGATAGCTTCAGCAGGGCTCATAATACAGGAGCATCCAGCAGCACTGCTGACAGACTTGAAAGCTGCTGCTGCTGCTCGACTGCTTGGCAGCTCCTCCACACAAGCCACCATATTATCAACTATAGCAACATTAAGGTCTAGGCCACAGCTGCGCCAGGAGGAATCACATACACCACCAGATCTGTTGTTGTACAGATTCTTTGTGTGAGCAGCTGCATCTGCTGCTGGAGGAGTTCGATGATAGAGGTTCTTGGGGGAACTCCAAGACTCTACAGTAGAGCTTTGACTGGTGCTCTGATCATCACAAGGGGACACGAAGTTGGTCTTTGCCTTGGCTCCTCTTAGAGCTCGAGCTGCAGCATCATAGGCTCTGGCAGCCTCCTCAGCAGTGTCAAAGGTACCTAGCCATACTCTGGTCTTTTTCCAAGGGTCACGGATCTCTGCAGCAAATCTGCCCCAGGGCCTCTTCCTCACACCTCTGAAGTGTGCACCCTGTTCAGCTTGATGAGGATTGATGGTGGTGCTCCCCCCTCTCTCAATCCTTTGAGCCATGTAAACAAATATTCCCTCCCCTTGCCCTCCCTTCCTTTCCTTTCCTTCTTCAACAGCTTCTCCGATTGCTTCTGGCTGGCATCAAAACCACTGAATCAGACACACACACAAAAAGAAAAGAACCCATCACCAAGCTTCTCCTAAAACATGACCTTCGGTATCCCAAACCATCACAGTCACGCCTACACATACCACGACCTTCGGTATCCATCCCTAGAAGGTTTCAGTCTCCGCCTTTTTCTCTCTCCTCCATCCATCCATCCACCCACCCACCCTACCAGTACTTTTCCTTCCATCACAACATATATCCCCAAACATGAATCCTCAGCAGCAGCTTCAAGTACATCACGGGCAACAACTCTCTCTCTCTCTCTCTACCATAACCCAAATCCCACAGCGAACCAAAAAAGAAGGCGGAAGTACCTGCAGGGGATCTGCAATATTACAGACGAGAGAGGAAAGAAGCCGATGATGGGTATGGGTGGTTGTTGAGAATATGCGGCAGCAGCAGCATCTCCCAATCCAGCCCAAAGGAAGGTAGTTCCGACCACACAGCTGTTGAAGCTAAGACACACCCCAGCAATCAAACCTAGGACTAGAAGACCAGCATCCAGCGAGTACCCAACTTGCTAAAAGCTTGGAAAAACAAAGCTATGGCATTATAGGACTAGAAGGAGGAGGAAGGAGGAAGACAAGGCTGATGATCACCACAAAAATAAGCTGGAAAGAAAGAGGAGAAAAAAAGGGGTAAAACACCGCCCTTCTTTGCTCACTCTCTCTTCTGATCTCTCACAGCTGTGAGCCATGCCTGAGTCCCAGGATGGAGACCACAAGCAGCTTCTAGCCTTTACCTCCTCTGCTAACTTTCTTTTTGCCTTCCGTTTCTCACTCCCCTTGCTCGTTCGTCCCTCTCTCAAAATTGCTCAGAGAGAGATAGAGAGACAGAGAGAAAGAGAGAAAGAAAGAGAGGTCCGCACCCGAGTCTCCACTACTCACATTTGCAGCTGCTGCTGCCGCCCTTCCCCACTTCTTCCGACAGACAGAAAGCAGACTAGAGACAGGCAAAGCAAAGCAAAGCAAAGCAAGGCAAGGCAAGGCAACCCCACCACCATCACCAACACCCGCTAGCCCCGCCCCCTCCCCTACAAGCCCGCCATTGCTTGGAACCCACCAGCTAGTTCTCGTGTTTTCCCTGTTCTCTATTATCTTCTCAGAGGTTCCGTTCGGAGCCTTTGTTTTTTTGGAAGTTCCCAAGGGATCCACAGCACGCAGAGCAGAAAGCAGTAGGAAAAACAAATAAAATATAGGTGGGTAGGAGAGCCTAGCGCCGAGCTGCAACTGCTGCTGTTGTTATCGCGTGCGGCTACCTACTTTCCTGCTTTGCTTCCTTCCTTACTGTGAGGGCGGCCTTCCTGGGCCCCCCCCTCGGTCCGCCCCCCCCTCTTCAGGACTTCCTGTCTGTCGTCTGCCTCGCTCTCGGTTCCGCCCCCAAAGCAAATCCGCAACAACAACAACGCAAAAAAAGAAACAAAACCAATGTCGACAAAAGAAAATGAGCGTCCGGCCAACCGCGCCGCCGGTCCGCGACGGCACACGCGACGCGCGTCGCCGTCGTACATGCCGCCAAAATCGCCGTATTTACCGGTTTTTTAATATTCTCTCTTTTTCTTTTTTTTCACCTTATTGATATTATTTTTGCCTTATTAACATATAGTTATGGGCCTAATTAGTAATAATATCATTTTTTTTTGGGCCGTCCAACAATTGGGAAATTTGGGATTTTCTTTTCCTAATGTAAATTTGACTGATTTCTTTTTTTCTTTTTTGGAGGAAAATTCGCAAGATTTTTTGTATCAAAAACTGTAAAAAAAACCTGTTGGTGATTTTTTGGGGAGAAATTTTGTCACTTTTGTTTTGGACACAGCTATTGGTTTTTTTCTAGTATGAATTTGAATAATTTCGCTCTTTTTGGGTTTGGGGGGGGTCGGGTGGGGATCCACTAGTTTTGTGGTTTAAAAAACAAATGCCATTTCTTAATATCATAAAATTGAAAAAAAATTAAAAACCCTGTCTGGTACCTATGTTTCTATATTTTTTCATGTTTTTTCAAAATTCGCTTTGGAAGGTGAGGAGAAAATGAACAAGAATTAATTCCAAATTCATTCAAACACATTGGGGCCCGGGGAGGAGCATTTTTTTTAATTTTCATTTTTTGCTTTCCGGGGAGGGGGGAGGGGTTTGGTGGGCGGGGTGGTGGGGGCCTTCATGGGTCCCTAGTAGCATTGGGGGCCCAAAGAATGGGGCCTGGGAATCCAACATTTGGCCCCCAAGATGTGGCTAAAAAACTTGTCCATTTGCCACCTTAGTACTAGGGTAAGTTTCCACCACAAATGCGTGCCGCGTCTTCTTCGGGTTTAGGGCGTACACATTTGAATGGGCAGTATTTTAGCTTGGTTCCATGTTCTATACATCATCGTGCTGGGAGGGGAAGGAGCCAGTCACGAGAGTTCTTGGGGGGCCCAAATGGTCCCAGGGCATTGAACGTGTGACCCCTTACAACACGGTCTAAGGCGGCTTGCTCATCCGCCGCCTTAGTATTTGGTAAGTTTCGCACGTACCAAACCTTCATTTGGATAGTAGCAAACGCAAAGGAGAGTTTCTTTTTAAAAAATAATTTATAAAACTATAGAGCATTCTTTAGGGTGACACGCATCAAGTTGTCGAACCTACATATCATTGGTCATGTACATGGGGAGCATAAGAGCCTGACATATTTACATGTAGCTAGTAGGCCAAAAGCCTAAGTGTGAGGCCATTACCAAAACAAAAGGCATGTGAGGCAAGAGTCGGGTGCAAGCCCAGTTTGGTAATTGTGCTGCCACTTGTGAGCTTTACGTGGTGTGAAAAATCATGCCACCTTCCAAAAATAGGGTTTTACATTTTTTATTAAAATTTTTTTTTCTAAGATTTAAAATCTTAAAATTTTAAAGCCCACTATGAAAATAGAATGCAAATGTGGGCATCTACCCACTTTTTAATTTCATTTTTCATTTTTTCTCATGATACCAGCTGACCCCTACATGTAGTTGTATTGAGAGATCTGCATTCTACGGATCTTTGGCCACATTTGAAAATGTGGGGAGGATGTCCATAGTCTGTCCATACTCAATACCACACCATTTGATTATTATGATTTCGAAGGGGGTTTATAAGGCCCCAAAACAAGTTGGCTTAGCCATAACTTCAACTCGGTAGGTAGGTAAAAACATTACAATGCGTTAGAGATAACAACAACTACAACTAAAGTAACAAAAACTTGTTTTTTCCATGATGTGGTTGTGTGTTTGTTGTGTCTTGCAAAAGGCAAGAGAAAAACAAATCCACCACAACCTTGTTCCCATTTACATGTGGACAACCAGATATATGTTTAGACCACATCATATGGAGGGCCAAGCATGGTTTTGTGGGTGCTATTAGCTGCAAGAAACATAAATAAATAAATAAATGAATAGGAGCTAATATTAGGATGATGGGTGGTACTTGAAAATAAAATAATAAAAACACTCTCAAGAACACGTAAAGCCACTTGCAAAGAGAGAGAGAGAGAGAGAGAGCTCATGATGAAGAAACTAGGATAGGGTAAGAAGCGTAGCTTCTTCTTCTTCATGGAAACTAACAATGAGCTCCTATTATTATTGTAATAGTAATATATTGGGATGGGTTTGTTCTTAATATAGTAGCATGGCAAAGACACACGTAAAGCTCCCCTCTCCCCCACCCTCTACAAACAAAGAGAGGTGGTACCTACTGGTACCTAGTAGTTTCAAAGAGAGAGAGTGTGTGTGTGTGTGTGTTTTAAAAAAAAAATGGGAAAAAAGAAACCCAGAGAAATTTTACATATATGTATATAAGTTTTCCAACCATGGGGTTTTCTTTGAAATTTTTTGATATCCAAAATTTTTGAATTTTTCCTGTCAGAATTTTAGAAACTTTAGTCAATTTCACACACTAGAAAAACTTACAAAATCATTTTCCATAAAGAATTCCCGATTTTGTTGGTCCAAAAAAAATGTCAAAAAAGAAAAAGAAAAAGAAAGCACTACTTGCAAATCCCTTATTATTTTTATTTTTTTTCTTTTCAGGGACACAAACAGCAAAAAATATAGAGTTGTAAATAGCCTTTGATGTGTTGTAGTCACCGGTGGCTGGCTGAGATGTTCATTGTCGGATGTATTAAAGAAGGTAGGTGCATAAAGCACGGTGTGAAGTATGGCTATTTTAAACAATAAGTGTATTGCCTGGTCAATCCAGTCTACAAGTAACTCTCTGTGTGTGTATATATACATATATAAAGAGAGAGAGAGAGAGATCTCAAAGGCGGCTTGGCCGGTGGCTTGGCGGCACCGCCCCTACCTCCTTTTCCAGGGACTACCTAATAAACATAAAATTACAGAAACAAATTGTTTGTGGGTCCATCTTGGGGTTGATTTGACGCGATTGTTGTTGTCATATATCATACATGATGAGAGAGTTGTCACTCGATTGTGAGAGTTTCCAGTTTCCGTGTCCTGCGGAGTAGGAGGAGGAGCCGGCGGCTGCAGCAGCAGCAAAGATATGTGTGTTATTGGGGGCGCGACCATCATCTCTGCTGCTGCTTCTGCTGCAACGGCGTAGGGCTGTCCACTTCTGCCAAGGCTGCACGGTGGTGGTGGTGGTCGTGATGGCACCCCCGCCCGCCCGACCTGGTGTGGGTCAGTCACACAGTCTTTTAATGTAAGCTCATCAAGAGAAAGAATGAATTCTTGTCATCTAAGGCACGGCAAGACATGTTTTTCTTTTTGTCCTTTAATTTTTAAGTAAAAAAATTCTCTAGGTCTTTTTGGTTGGTAGGGGGGTAGGGGGGTGGGGGGGGGTGAGACGGGTGGGTTTTGCCTTTGTTGACACCAACTGCATTTCAAGATCACACTCAAATGTTTAGAGAATCTCAATCACGTGATTGGCTATCCGGTCACAAGTTAGAAGCAATAAAATACAACCTTCATTTTTATTAGGACCTATACTACTTACTTGCAACTCTACTATGCAATCACCATCACCGTCAACTCTCATTGGCCCAAATTTTCCACAACCCGACTTCTTCTTGGATGGAAAAATCATAATTTCCCTCCTTTCTTCATGGATGGAAAATCACATTCATCATACATTCATATTACATATTTCATTAATGACCCCCCCC
>Ga0209208_10004392_pt1 | contig 19995 bp, 9 predicted proteins | sample S1TSphfallax_3_FD_187694 | JGI IMG/M metagenome (GOLD analysis project Ga0209208, IMG submission 187694) | Host-associated microbial communities from peat moss isolated from Minnesota, USA - S1T2_Fd - Sphagnum fallax MG (SPAdes) (version 2) | ecosystem: Host-associated > Plants > Peat moss >...
AGAGTAGTAGGAGCAATGGCTTACATTCAATTAGTTGATGTAAAGATTAGTGCTGGAACGAATAATGGAAGTGGTCCCAAATTCTATTGAAACTACTACAATTGTTGTTGTTTTGTTGATGAATTACAACGACAATACAAGGCACACAATGACCAAGCTTGCCATCACTAACAAACTCCTATAATGATAAGAAAGTTAATTTTTTAAATATATATATATTTATAAATTTAAAATTTAAAAATTAGGCTAGTTTTTTATTTTTTGTTTGGTTTTTTTTTTAAATGAAATAAAATTAGGAGGGTTACTTAGGCTTTTGCATCCTTGGGTTTTTGGGTGTAGGCTTTTTTTAGATGGCTCCCTCTTTGCGTCCCTTGTCGGTTCGATATACCCCTTGTCTTAATTACTCAAGCAATTTAGGCGGCCTCTCAAGGGATGTCAAGAGTGTTCACCCTCTTGCTAAATGTGTTTCCCAAGCTAGCTAAGTTGTTTTTTTTGTGCATATGTCCTCCCCCCCTATGCTTTTTTTAACCTCTATTCCTTTTGCTTCTTGGAGTTAGCTTCAAATTTAGTCTAACTTCATTTTGGGGTTGTTTGAGACTCATTTTACGTCCCTTCATTTGTTTCATAAAGTCCCTTGGGCCATCTAGGACGAGGTTAAGTAGGCTTTTCACTTACCCCATGACCAAATTGTTTGAGACTCGACTAAAGAGTTAGCTTGGTTCATTTTCCTCCTATTGCCACATTGGTGTTTACACTATAGTTGAAGAGGTCATTCAAGTTAGTGAAAGGTTTTTGCACATTTTAAGACGTTTATGACAAGCGACTAATCTTCTCTTCGTGAAGAGTCCTCTCGTGCTTCCTATGTTCCTTGTTCTCACCACCCTTTAGATGATTATTTGTCCATTCGTCTTCATTGATGTTTAACTTTGGGAAAAGCCGATGAGTATAATCGTGATGTTAAAGTTCTCCAACCTGCAACACCAACTTTTCTATTGGAGGACATCATTGCAACCTTATGCTAGCTACACCCCCTCCCTCAGACCATTTCTTTCCATTTATTTTTTACTATCAACCTGAGCACACCTTTGTTCTGGATATGATTATATTTGCCCAAACTTTAACCACGATTCCCCCTTTGTCTTTGGGTGGGATATTTGAGATGGTATATGAACATCTCTCGAGGTGTTTCATACTAGAGGACCCATCTTTTAGGTTTTTGGAATTATTCAAAGTTGCTACTATAGTTGCCCATGGAGATACCCTTAAGTTGATGGCCCAAGTGTTAAGGGCTAGCAAATTGTTGGCAATGGTAAAGGACACTGGAGGTCTTTGTCCTATTGTCGTAGGCAAAATGTTTTTGACTTATTAATCACTCCATTGTCCTACAACTTCAGAGGTCATTTCAGGAACACCTATCCCCCCATTAGTTTGGAGTATCGACCCTTATTGTGATGCCATCCTTTTTGGCATCCAAGCCCTCCTTGATTTGCACCCTGATTGGGCCGTGATGTAGGTTGATGTTGAAAATGCATTTAATAATGATGATGCCATTAGAAACGTCATGTATGCCTTCATTCAAAATAGTGGGCACACTGTATGGAGAGAACAATGGTACATTATTTTGCCAAGAGTTTCATTACAAGTTGATTTCTGCATAACCCATGAGGACTAGGTCTTTGTTGCCAATGTGATGGTTACTGACCCAACATGGGAGATAATGGCTTCAAATGTCATTAGTCAACCAACATGTGTAACTATAAAATTTAATGTTTTTATTAAGATCTGTAAATATAAAAGGCTTCATGAGGGGCACCATTTTATTCCAATGGCCTTAAAGGTGGACGACACCCTCGGGCATGATATGGATTGTTTCATCGGGGAATGTGCTTGTCTATTCCACAATAAACGATCAGGATGTCATTTACCCTTGTCTTTTTACATTTAATTTTTTAGGCAACATGTTATATTACTTTTCAACATGCTTTGACCTCGGCTATAAAGAGGAAGATTGCATTGGCAAGTGATGCTTATTTTAGACCTCCCATTACTATTAAATCCTATGATTTGCATGTTGGTGACATTAGAGGGGTCATGGGTAAAATAACTTCCTACTAAGAAATGAATTAGCTTTCTCCCTTTTTTTGGTTCTTGGGGGTTGTGCATCTTTTGACCTTTCCTTGGCCTTCCCTTTTTGTTTCCTTTGTGATGGTTCCGGCCATTGGTCTTTTATTGGATTTTTTTTTTTCATAAAAAGGGGAATTCACCACATGTTTTTAAAAACCTTGCCTTATCAAAAGCAAATACACATAAACTTTCCCTTGTGAATTGATCTCGAATCAAAACAATATATGAGTTTATTATATTATAGGTTCATTAAATAAAAGTCCCATCGCAATGTTTTTAATCACAACTTGAAATAATGGTAATGAAAATGGAAAATGAACCCAAAGTTACACCCGTAACACCTTAAATACATGAACGAAGAGTATTGGATGAATCATCACCTTTTTAATTTAAGTTTAATAAATTTTATCATTCATTACTTTTTAGACCAATAATCTTATGCCATTTAATAGTCTTTTAAAATATTTTTCTTTTTCACAGATCAAATTTTATATTATTTGATATTTTTAATGTTTTTGTGTCATATAAGGTCAAAATAATTTACTTTTATTTATAACTAACCCAAAATTGTTAACTGGCCCACATATGAATCCCAAAAAATCCAAGTACCTAGGGCCCAAATGTTTTTTTTATGTGGTGAATTTTTGCCATTTTGTGAAAAAAAGGGCCATTAGCATTGACACAGGTTTTTTTTTCCCAGAAAGGGCCAAAATTCACTAGATCTTTTTTTTAATTCAAAAAATTGTTAGATTTTTACCATGGGCTGGACACATAGCCACAACATAAAAGGTATTTTTTTATAAAATCTAGTGTTGAATATACTCTATAGTTCAACCTTGTCAATGATCATCAATTTGGCAACATCACAAAAATGAAACAAATTGCACAAGTAATCTGCAAGAATCATGTTTGTACATAATTATTACACATTGAATTGTTAGTTTACTCAAGTTAACTAATAAAACAAATTCAAACCACCAAATCCAACAATCTCATTGGCTTGAAAAAAAATCTTCCAACCTACACACAATTCTTTTTTTCAACATTTAAAATAATGGTCCCTTTCTACCATTTCCATTGGCCTTTTGAAATTCTCACAAGCCTACACAACTTTATTAACATGTAACTGAAACAAGGAAAAAAATTCAAACCACCAAATCCAACGATTTCATTGGCCATAACATATTTTTTCACTCCTACATGCAAGCCTATTCAAGACCTTTTATATATTACTGTAATGCCTTTTCACATTCAGCAATATATATATTTTAAAATACTGAATTTTCTAGAAATTATATGTTTGAAATGCTGAAATTTAATCAAATTATAAGGGAAGGCAAAAATACAAAGATTGGTGGAAGCCTCAAAGCCTATTGCTTTAGGCCAATCCATTTGTAAAACAAAATTCAATAATGGCCTTTTTTGGTGATATAATTTGGTGGAACATTATGTCTCCCCATCTTTGCAAAAAGATGCAATATAAAATGTTGAAAAAAAATTCATTATTTCAAAGAGGTTCAAAGTAGTGTTGGTTGGTTCTTGGATTTTAGCAGGTTCAAGTAAGGTGAGAGGGTCTTTGGATTGAAAGTTCTAAGGTTCAGTTGGAACCACCATTGGAACCTAATCCTATTTTTAAAATTGAATTATAACCTGAACCAAGGGTGTTGCCATGTTTTAGAAAAGTTAGGTTCTCTATGTACATAAGTATAATTTTATTTAAAAATATATAAACTTGAACTTACATTATAAACAAGTTATTGCATTTAATTGGCTGTACATAATTAATATCACTTTTAAAAAAAAATTGGAGTGTGTGTATTCGTTGAGCAAACTAATTATACTTTTGGGGGGGGGCTTAGTTGTGTGTAATGGAAATAGAACATAACCTTGTCTTAAAAGAGAATTGACTCTAAGTTCTTTATGAAAATGATCAGAACTGAAGGCTTTAAAAAAAACAGTGCTAGGGCCTATAAGGATTATTATCTATATATCATATATACTCATATTTCTACCCTAGACAAGAATCAATCTTATTTATAGTGTCTACCTCTAGTAACTAAATTTGGTGCTATAGGTACACCAGTTGGAGACATCTTGCTTATTTGAGCACAATATGTAATGGGGTCAAAGGCCAATAATTGGAGGGACAACTTTGGGTTGCATCATGGAACTTGAAAGTGTCCCTCAATAAACTCATGTGGTAAACAGAATATGGGTAAATGTGAATGTTAAATATAGGCATCTCCTCAAGCAAGAAAATGTTCATTATAAAAATGTGGGGGGAGGACATATGATTATGCATGAAATTTGAAGGTTGGAACTTGGAAGCAATAGAACCAAATCTAATCTCCCAAGCGACTTTAAGCAAGGATGAACGTAGAGCATAGAAATTTATGGCAATAGTTTGATTATTTTCAAAGGTCACCAAAATATAGCCAGATTCTTAAAATTTTCTACTTTCCTTTCTGACTTTGGCTATTTCCTCTTGTGAATGATTGCCAGTGTAGCTACATCACAAAATTGGAAAGGGAAAAAAAAAAAAAAAAAAACCCCTGCCCCACCCCCTTTGCTAGGAATAAAATCTTGGTCAATCTTGGCCATACTGGGGGTTGTGGATTTCACCCAGATTCCCAATTCATATTCCCAGGCATATTCCCAATTTATTAGAGCAGTTACTGTAGTACCTTTGCCATTCCATCATTTTCTTGCCGAATATTTATTTATTTATTTGTTTATCTTTTTTTCACTCCTGCAATAACAATAAGAATTTCCTAAAATTTCAGCACTTTCAAAGAATTAGAATAAACAAAATACCCATGTACAATAAACAACAATATAATCCTTAGAACTTCTGACATTGTGGACAGCTAATTTTGAAAAAAAAAATCAGCATTTATTGAAAATAATTTAATTATTGCTGGAATGATAAGGGTGTTATGGTATCTTCAATTGGTTGTCTTTTATTGGCTTTGCCCATAGGGAAGAGATTATGCATTTGTGTAAAAATTTGGGCATGAAATTTTGGCTCAAACTTGACCCAATGTGTGAGCAACATCTGAACTCCTACGTATGAACAGGATCAATGAACATGTTTCATAATAAGAATGAATGCATTTAGATAAGAAGTTCTAGATCCAATGAGGGAAGCTTTTGGTTTGAACCTACCATAAAGGGCAAAGTCATTATACAATGAAAGGCTTCTTATCAGTTCGTTTTCGGAGTGTTGGTTTGGTATATAGGTGTGTGCCTAATATCAACAATAGTATCAATACTATATAGCAAAGACCCTACGATGCCGGCACGACCTGAAGCAATATGAGCCTGCCAGGTACCTGAGGTAATACCAGCCGTGTACCAATTTTATACCAATTTCAATACCTGGGATGTACCTGCCACATACCAGCCCAAAATCAGTCTTGAACCAAATACCAAGACCAGGTTGGTTATGAAAGTTTTTTAAAAAAGTTCTCAAAAACCAGTACCTCGGCTGGTATGAATATTTTAAAAAGCTGCCCAATACCAGGACCTGCTGATATGTTCAAAAGTTGATATGAAACCAACACTGGTTCCTTCTCATTTGGTTTGGTAGAATTATGAATGAGGGAGTGAGGTGAAGTTTTTGACCAAGTAGCATTCCTTTGGTATTTATGTAAGAGCCATCTCTTTGGGAGTTCTATTACAATTAGCATTCCTAGTTGATCAAGATCCCAAAAATTGTTCCAAGCTTTAGGAAGTTGCTAAGCTTTCAAAGATCTAATTGTGGATATGTTCTCATTTTGAGAACTCCGTGGTGTAGTCTTGTGGGATTTATGGATTTATATGTAGCAGCAATAAGTGAAAGTTATATATTCTTTAAGTGACAAGATGGGTAGCTCACACAAATGTTACCTATGTTACCTTCAACAACATGTTTGTTTGAGCTTAGAAGGAGGGGTGCTAAGCTTTGGAAGTTCTTATTCTAAATTTGAGAACTTCTTTCTGTATCCTTATGAGATTTATAGTATACATGGAATGGTTTTCATCTGGCCTTGTCTCCCTCCTTTTAGTCCCTTACATCACACAATGGAGTCCTGAGTCATATGGGATCCACCAGCCCTAATGTGGGCAGGTGCCAAGATCAACCATTCTGAAAACTCCACATGGCCATTATGTAAATCCATAAAAGCCATTACATTATGGAGTGTGCAAAGTGGAGGCAATTGTGCCCGTTCAGAAATTAGGGCACAATTGCCTTGTACCTGGCATGCTCTATAATAGATAATGCTGATTGGTGAACATTTTCTAGTCTTCAAGTGACAAGATGGCGAGATCACACAAATGTAATGTTCAAGACATATCAGTTTGAGCACATCTTGACAAGGGTCAAGATAGGCTCAAATAAGAAGGACAGCCATTTTTTAGGCATTTTGTGTTGACATGAAGTGTGTTCAACAACTTGGGACCATGCAAATCACGCCAATGAATTGCCTCATTACAAGACCATAATCATGTGAGTATTGGAAGCTTTTAGGAAAGGAGGCATTAAATATTGTAATGGGGCTAATTGAAGCTCTGGAATAGATCCTTGTGAGCATCATGTGTTGCCAAATGCAGAAAGATGACAAGGTTTGGTGGATTCAGTCAACAATATTAGCCCAAAAGCTTTACTACTTTAGGTTACATAAGTAGGGCCTAGAGAACATTTCTTTTTGGGAAAAGTCTAAGGTTCCCAGGTTTTTGTACAAAAGTTAAGTAAATGGTACAAGGAATGGTAATAATCCCAGAACAGATGGGCCCATTCCCCCAAAAGTATATCACATCTATGGCAAGTAACTCTTCTGCAATACCTTAAAAACGTAGGTCTGCTTTTTTTTAAAATCATGTTAAACATAGGTAAATCAAAAGGGGCAAATGTGGTTTAGGGGTCAAGATAATTCTACAATTATATAGATATCATCCAATCAGCGCTCTTCTTTTTTTTTGGGGGTTAATTTTGGATTGTTGCTGAACACAGTCATCCACAAGACAACTGAAGCAAATCTGGCTACAAACAGAAAATACATTTTATCATCCTTCTACATTATTGATACCCTACTGGAACTTAATACAAAAGTAAAAAAATTCTGAAAACTGCTGAATAGAAAACCCTAAAAAAACAGTTTATTTTTGCCATTCCAAATACTTTGTGATTCACATTAATTAGTTGTGGGCATGGTTTTGTTTTTCAATTTTGTGATGTAGCTGAAGTGGCGATCACCTATAAGATAATTTAGCCAGACTTGGCTACACACTAGATATGAAAGTAGAAAAAAACCAGGATCCTTCTATATTCTTGGCTACTTATCATAAAAATCTGGCAATTTGAGGTTTTTTTTTTCAAAATTTGGTGAATTTGGGTTTTTTTCATGAAAATTCCTCTGTATGGGTCAAAACCAGTGTTGGGTGGTTTTTGGATTTGTCTAAAAAATCGCTAGGTCCGAGTTCTAGAAGACTTTATTAGAGTCACCAAGGTTTTTTTTTTTTTTTTTTTTTTTTCAAGAACAAAATCTTCAATAAGCCCAAGCAGGGTTTCAAAAAATTGCAAAATATAATTTCATCAAGGTTTCAAAGTGTCGGTTTTAAGATATTTCACACCAATCGGTTTTCAAAGGTGGTTCTCATATAGTGATTATTAAAAGGTCTATTTTTCCAAACATTGTTTCTAAAAGGGAAAATAACTCAAGGACAAAAATGCAAAGCTAGGCACTTGAAACAAACATTTTCCACATTGATTCTTCACAATTAAAAGGCCAAGGTCTTGCAATTATTTATTTTTTTTTGCTTCACATCATCCTTTTGAAAGGATCTTTGACAACAAAAAAACTTAAATATTGCATTGCCTAACACATGAAACCTTTCTTTGTTGGTTGTCTTTCAAAAGTTCCTCTCTTCCTCAAAAAATTTAACAATTAAAACATGATCAATATTCACAAATTTTTCCAAAGCTATTTTTCCATATGTTTTATAATGTAGACATTTTCTTTATTTTGCGTTTAGATTAAGAACATACATAATATTGGTGTAACAAAGTAAACATCTCATGATTTAGGACTAGCCCATCAACATCTTTCCTTTCATTCACTTAACAAAAAGCCCAACAAAATAGATTCATGTTAGGCCATTTCCACATTTTTCTTTGAGCATGCAATTTTTGAAAGTCTATTCCAATTGTTCCTTCTTCATTTCCTTATGCAAACCTTTCTACTGTCATTTGTATTGTTTCAGAATTTTTTTTTTAATTTTCATTTTTCATATTCAATGCATTGAGACTGATTTCATTTTCATTTTGATTTGAATCCATTTTTTAGCAAATATTACATAACATGAGGGAGAATTGTTTTAAAAAGTGTAAATTTTACCAAAATTGTGAGTTTTGATTTTAGTTGTATAGTCTATGTTATAATTTTTTTATAAAATCTATCAAGACATTTACAAGCATTTACAAGGCAAAATCAAACTTCTTCCTCCTCTTTCCATGACATACAAGATGTGAAAAACAATGTATGAATTTTGTTACAATGTATTATGCAAGTGGGATTCTAGTCTTGCACATAATAAATACATGTTGAATAATTAGCAAATATATAATTAAAAATAAAAACAAAAAATGCACAATGAAAATGAAGCCCCAAAAAAAAAACTCGCCTTGTCAAAGAAGAAAGCTAGAAATTGCTTCCTCTTCCTTTTCCCACACTTGCAGAAAACAAACGGTGCAACCTACACATTGGACAAAATAATAATATTAAACTAAAATAAGATTTATTTTTTAAATGAAAAAAGAGAGCTAGAGAAAACAAACCAAAAAAATTACTTGAAGTTGGGTTGGTAATTGAAAAAAGAGTTGCAAAAAGATCTTCCACACCTACACAACAAAATGGTGGGGGAAGGATCAATCTAAAAAGGAACAAGACAAAACTCAAGAAAACACCGAGAGTGCATAGCAAGGAGGCAATCACAAGAACAAGTAACAAAGAACAAACGGGGTCAAAATGGTACATGAGATGGAGTTGTCAAAGAGCTCCACAAGTGCACAACAAGAGGTGATGCACATCAATGAAACAATGCACAATTCACCAAGAGCTCATAGCAAGGAGGCAAGGCACAACAAGGAGACAAAAAAGCTCACTAAGAGTGCATAGCAAGGAGGTGATAAAGCTCACAAGAGGTGATGCATAGCAAGGAGGCAATGAAACTCACCATGAACACATAACAAAGACACAACAAAACTCATCAGAAGGGCACACCAAAAAAATGATGCATAGCAAAGAGGTGACAAAGTTCACTAAGAGGGCACAATATAAAATTAACGTGTGACAAAGTTCAGGAAACTAAATTAAAAAACTAATCAAAACACTAATCCTCATTATAAAAAAAAGAAAATAATCACAAAAACTAAACAATAAACATCTTTTTAATTCTTGAAGGAGGAAGCCATCCAACAATTTGCCACCTCTTCCAATAACCTTTTTTTTTCTAAACCCTACCTACCACCCTCAACCTACTTCTCACTAATTTTGGAATTGGGTTCATCACCAACTTTGGCCTCAACTAATGTCTAGGCCATGGATAGTGGGGGACAAGAATACCAAAAAGCCTGATACCAGGAGCCCATAACCGAGGGTATGGAATATTCCTATTCTATCTATGTCCAAGGACAAAAGCCCTGGACCCTTGGTTACTAAGAATATTCTTAAATAATCCCATGCTCCTTATCAGTGGACATAACAATATTTAGGAATCCCTAGGCAGGATTTCTTTTGCGGATTTTGTGATATAGGTAGCGAAAAGTGCCAATCATCCAGAAAATATTTTAGCCAAATTTGGCTACGTACTAGATATTAAAAAGGAAAAAAAAAGAATCCTTCTTTATTCTTGGCTACCTACTGGAACTTATCATAAAAATCTGGTGATTTGAAAAAACATTTCTTCAAAATCTGGCGAATTTGGGTCATTTTCTCCATGAGAAAGCCATTGTATAGGATGAGATCATAGTTTTCAGGTTGAAATTCGGCTAAATTTGCCAGTAAATGAATCACTCACTGCCCCTAGGCTCTTTGGACCTGGGCATGAGTCTAGTCACCTGGCCAGGGGTCATATAGCCCAGGCTTTGGAAAAGAAATTCTTCATAACTAGGACCCCTGGTTGTGAAGAATATTTCCAAAAGTCGAAGCTAGCTGACCAATGGTGGTGAATAATATTTCCAAAAGCCCACGCTACCTGACCCTTGGTGATGGAAGATAAGTATATACCCCATTCACAGGGTCCAACCACCAAGGGTCTTTAACAATATTCCATACCCTGATTTGTGGGGCAGTGGTAAAAGCCTTCTTTCCTATTTCCATAGGGACACACAATCAACATGGTTGACAACAAAAACTATTTCATACACATTCATGGAGCCTCAAACCAGGGCTTCTTTTCTTTTCTTTTTTTGGCAATTCTAGGATATAAAAAAGTTGGCTAATTTTTCCTGGAATTAGGGGAAATTACACTTGAAGAACAAAAAAATTCCTTTCTTTTTGGCAAGAGGGAAAAAAAAAACTCTTCTCAAGACCTTTTGTGTACTAGAACCAAGCAGGGTTTGGTTAATTTTGGCTCATAAAAGGCCATCTAGTTAGCTAGGAGCCAACATTGGCCAAACCCTGCACACTCCCTGTGGTTAACAGCTATTAGGTCTTATAACACATTTGAAAGGTGGGTGCTTGTATGTTTGTTTGTAAACTGTGACCATGTTGTAACCCTTGCAACAAACCATGGGGCCCTGAATTCCACTTTCAGTGCCATCAGAAATGCCCTCTATAAGCCTGTGCATGTTTATAGTTACACAATTTTGAAACCGCTGGAGCAAAACTTATTGAATTTAGAATAATTTTTGTTGTTGGAAAAAGGTTCTATATAAGAACTTTGAACTTAAACCCACATCAAACCATAATACTATTGGGATGGGTGACTTAACGTGAGATTCAATATACTTGGGCCAATGACAAAAAGGTCCACTAGAAGCAATGGAAATGACTCCATATGTGGACAGAAGATTAAACATTTCATGATCTGATATCAACATTTATTTTGATATAAACTGATGTCCTGTAATTTTAATGCTTAATTAGTATTATAGTACAAAGAATTCATTTTGTTTGATGGGTCTGAAAAAAAATCCATGTTGTAATAGACTTTATGTAATCCTTAGAAAAGCAATGGTCATTTTACATATATCTATTCATCTACAATCCATATATGTAATATGACCATTTTTTTGGCAATATATATATGATGATAATATTATGTACATGATCATATATGTAATATAAATCATATATAATGCCATGGAAACAAAATGGGTGATTGAAGACTATGTAATTTAACCCACTTGTCAAAGTAGGTAAAATAAAACCTATTGCAACCAATGACCTTTTGAACCAAACAATGGCAATATATACAATTTCATTCCAATATTTCATGTGTGCACTTGCATTCAATTTTTATATTCAATTTACACCACACAATTTGGTTCATTTATTAAAACCTAATTTAACCATTTTTTCCCTTGTGCAAGCATATGTTTAGATTTTTAATCTTTTCCCCCTTTCCATGTTAATGGATTATTTTTTACATGATAAACCAATTGATTGTTTAGTTGGTTCTTTGCAAAGTTGTGAAGATTGTGTTTAGAAACATGATTACATGATTGTTGCAACACCACATGGAAGCTACGATTGGTGTAGCTTATTGACTATGCATGACACAATAGTCAATGTGCATATATCCAATTCAAAATCCTACATTCCTTGCCCATAGCATTATTATTGTCATGTAAAATAGGACTTGTTCACTATAAGGGGCTCTTCAATATGTATAATGATAATAAGAAATTTTCTTTTTAACTACCTTCTTGGGGACAAAAGATAACCATTATTTAATGACACTTTGCAAATAAAGAAACAACATTTTATTCTCGAACCATTATAGAAAAAAAACACAAACATGGGAGTTTAGTTGTGAAAAATGCCTTTTGAATTTTAAAGAAGATCTTCAAGGAGATATTGTAATGCAAGCCATAATTTATTGTCACCTTGATTTCAATGTTTTCACATGTTTTCTTCACAACCTCATTATCGGTTGAAAATATGTAAACATTTAAAATGTTTTTTCATTTTCTAAAGTTGGAATCAATAGAAGACATGTGCAAAGGTGGAATGTCTATGGATTATTTATTAATTCAAAGGTGCGTGTGGGGATGGAAGGACAAAAACATTCATGTGAACAACAACAAATAAATTTGAAATTCATCATGTAACACGACATAATATGGTCTAATATGTGCACCATATGAATTTTATAGGTATGATATATGAAATCAATTTTCAATCTACTATGAGAACAAAATTATATTGTCTCATGTTTGGGCATATTCATAATCAATGTACTATTTTTTCACCACATGACTCAAGGATTTTGTTTTTGCTATCTTCCAAATACAAAATTTAAATGGAATAAATTTAAATGAAAGATATCGAATAATTCAAATTATGATAATTTTCATGGTGGTGGTACTTTTTCACATCCGTATGTAATTATGCATAAATATATTGGTAAAAAACCATAAATGCAGAAAATGAATACATACGTTTTTATATAAAAATTAACATGTTTCCTTGCATAAAAATTTCATGCACATTTTGCTAGCACTTGGGGCCACAAATTTTAAGCTTAATGAGTAGAATAAATCAACCAAATGGGGGGAAAAAAAAAGGAATCATTTTACTTGTAGCCCTTTTAAAATGGATTCTATAGTTTTCAAAATTCTTATATCCTACATTATTTGATCAAATGCATTATATGAACATTACCAAACATAGATGTATGCATTACTTATCCATGAAAGAAAATTGAAGTCAATTGCATTGTTTAACACATTCGTTTTGATTCCTTTAAGATTTAAATGACAATTAAAACAAGGACTCAAATTGTTTAAAAGGACTCAAAAGGACATCAATATTATATCCAATATATTTTTGGATTTTTTAATTAGATTAACATGACATCATTCTAGTTATAGTCATATACCAATCCACTATAATCATGAAATAGTAATGTAATAAAAATCCAAAATAGTCCTTTGCAATCCTTTTCCATTATACCGTCCTTTTGGATACCCTAATTGTGAAGATGCCCATTTGTCAATGTTTTCTTAAGAATGTTCACAATTTTTGGCTTTCAAATGTTTTGGACTAATTAGTAAATGAATTGCCCCAAAATGTTCTTCTATGCTTTCAATAGTCTAATATTATCACAAAGGTGAGAATGCAATTTTATGATATATGGAGAAGATGAAATTGCAATGCACACCTTTGCTACCTTCAAATTTTTGTAGCATTTACATGCAACCAAACCATGGTCGCAAGTATCATATACCTTATCTTCTCACTCTACCATATTTTGGTGAATCCAACTTCCAATCCATGCATGTTAGCTTCATACACAATGTCATATTGTTTTCTTGCTTTACCACACAATTATGAGCCTAACTTCATGTTCTCAAAATTAAAAATTCAGAAAGTTTTCATAGTGAAATCACGTGCTCAAGTCGATTAATCAATTCAATGACAAAAATTGAAAAAATATAAATTGAAAAGCAAACTTGACTCTTCCTATTCCCACCCTTTTGTATGTCCTTTTTGGTGTAATTGTCTAACCCCTTCACTATTTTTCATATTTGAATGAAGAATCACATTGTAGTTCAATCCTAAATTCTTAAAAGTCATGAAAGAAAATACCTGCTTGGATTGATTAGATGTCATATTTGTGTCTAGGGTCAATCACATATTAAATCATTAATTCAAAAGAAATGATTATGTCCTAGCTCCCCAAGTGAAATCAACTCCTTTAGTTGATACACAAAAACTCATTGAATTCTATTTGAACCATTCAAGAATGCAAAAGACAAACAATTACAAACAAAAATGTTTGGAAGCTTACATACATGAAGCCAAATAATGTTTTACACACATGTGCTGAAAAGGAAGTTGTACCTACTAAACCTTTGGTTGCCACACCATCTCTCCATATAACAACTCTACCTCCTCAACTTGAACCAAAATGAAAATTTCAAGTTGAATCCCTAAGCATATGAGGCTAAACAAAATCTATGTATAAGTGAATACTAGCACCCCAAACATGTACATAGGAATTTTCATGACATGGATACATTTTAATATTAGTCTTGTATTTTAGACATGTGCATGAGATGATTATAAAGGATTGTTGCATTCACCCATAGGATATTTTAATTTTTGTAAAATTTGATTTGTAGCCACAACCATTTTTTCCACTTTTCACATGGGAAAATTTATAACAATTGATTATAGTGATTATTTTTGGATTTTTTTGATGTAGCCGAAGCGGCTATCATACATAACAAAATGTAGGTGATTATCTTTTTAAAAATTAACCAATTTTAACTATAAACAATATATGATACAAAAATCTTTAATCATCCTACACACACACACACACACACACACACATTCAAAACCAAATTTAAAATTATCTAGTGATATTTACATTTTATTTCAACCTTTTTGACAATTAGAACCTTCAAAAATCAACAAAATTTGGGCAAAAGATATTTGGACGTAGCCTAATAGATAATCATTTGTCCATGTGAGTAAATGATGGTCACAAATTATGTAGGCCCACTTGGATTTGAATGGTTATAGTCACCATGACAACTTTAAACTTTAGACACCAAAAGCCCTAAACCAATCACGTGCACCCACTTGCATGAATGGTTATATAGTTTACCTTACCATATGACCATGCAAACTCTAACCCCTAGTATACGTACCAAAACCTTAAACATGCTCCAAAATCCAAAACACTATACCTTAAACCTAAAAAACAAATCCAAGAGAAGAACATTTGTTTTTGTGCTTGTGAAATGAAAGTTGGTTATGGAAATTAAGTGGTCATTGCTCAAGTACTATAATGTGAGACCACATTGATGAAAGGTTATAGTCCATGAAATGAAATTACCATATGACCATGAAAGCCTTAAACCTTGTGCACATCAAAAACCTTCAAATTATACGTTCCAAAATCCTTAAACCCTAAACCATGGACACTCAAAACCATAAACATTAAACCCTAAGCACAAAACCATTATATTCTTTTTTTTACAATGTATGAATCAAAAGTAATTATAAAATCTTTGATTTGACATTATATAACCTTGGATTAATCCAAAGCCTTTTTCCACAACCATAAGGTTATAATTATATTCATCAATTGTTATTATAAGCCTTAATTACTTCATTTTCTCCCTTCATGGATAAGAAAAAGCACGTTAAAACCATTTTCCATAACTACCACACTCCAATACATGGATGTGAAACAAAAGTTGTAGGAATTTATGATTTATGATTTTTCAAAGTTAATTTTTCACAAAATAATGTGAATTTTTTGTATTTTAAATGCATGGAAGTAGTTGATTATTCAACATGGTTTATCAAGTATGTGGGCCCACTTGGATGAATGTTGGATATTATTACTTTTGTACTTCCAACACGAATGCTTATAATTTAATGGATACCATACAACCAAAAACCTTAAACCTTAACAAATCCAAAAACTTTGACCTTTAAACCATAAACCATGGACACATTGAAAAACCTTATCCTTAAACACACCAAAACCTTTAATCCTAATAACAAGTTGTTGGAGAATAACATTTGTTTTTGTGTTTGTGGGATGAAGGCCAGTGATGTAAACTGGTTAATTTACAAATATTGTGGTACCACAAGTTGAATGAAAGTCCACCAAGCTACCACGTGTCCATGAAAACCTTAAACCCTAAAGACTCCACAACACTAAACATTAAACCCTAGACACACAAAACCCTATAATAAAGTTATAATGAGTTGTTTTTGTGCTTGTGATATGAAGGTTGGTGATGAATAATGGTTGTTCAAGTATTATGGAACCACAAGTTGGATGAGTGGTTATAGTCCACTAGGCTACCATATGACCATGAAAACCTTAAACCCTATGCACACCAACAACTTTAAACCTTAGACTCCAAAACACTAAACCATATTACATGGCCACGTATTCTGGCTTAGACCAAAGTAGTTCCTTTCAAGGTGTAAAAAGTTATTTTCTATATACATTTGTTCTATGACTAAGCCTTACACAATTATAAAAACCTTGGATATATATGATTAGTTAGGAGGAAACAAAAATTACATTGGGTACATGGCGGATTCTTGACCAAGGGCAATGCATAATCAATACCCATTTTGATGGAATGACACTTGCAAAAAAAGATTCCATAAAAATATGTCAAATTTCTTTACTTGGTGTCTTATTGTTCACTTTGGGATTACTTTTTGGGCTTACTTTGTTGGTAGATGTTACTCCGCACTCCAACATAGGGAATCCTCTTTGTAATGCCATCTTCCTTGAATCTTGGGACATGCCTAATACATATGACAATTACTTGCTAAAGACATTTCTCCCATATTTGGAATATCTAGATTCCTCCAAATTGAATGATTTAATTTTGTAAAATCTATTTCTCTCAATACCATTAGATGTCCTAGTTGTTACAAACCTTTCTACATAAGACTATATCATAATTGCACCCCAACATGTGATTTGTCTTAATGTAGTTGAACTTTTTATTCGTGAAGGTGCAAAGTTAAATTAAATGTTTGTGATGTAATTTTTTTATGATATATTCAAACTTTGTTGCATGGTTATTCAATCTTGAAAATTGATAATGTCAATGTTTATGGAGTCCTTTTGTTATCATAAGAAATGAAAGTTTCCACATGAAAATTTTATACTGAATATGCTTCCAAAATTGATTCACTTTTTGTTATGCAAAAATTTTGTAATATTTTTTTTTGTCTGTTTTTTTCTAAATATTTGTTGGCCATCATTGATTTGTTTAATGTCACCTAGTTTTTGTATGTTGTATCCTCAATTAAAGAGGAAAAATATCTCCAACACACAAAATTTTCTTGATGTACTTATAGTTTATGCACATGAAATGTCTATTGGAATATGCATCTTGTGCCTTCAATTGAAACCAAAGAAAATGCCATGATATTTTTTCATCATACATCATGTTTAAGTGTGGTTGAGAAGGCAACAACTTCTAGTATTGGACATTCATCCAAATTTCCATCTTCTTTTAACTTACCTCCATTTAAGGTGAACTTGCATATGATTTTGGACTTGAATGGTGTTCTTCTCAAAATGAAATTCAACATACAACATGCTTTTGTTTCTCAAAATCAAAGGCTTCACCTCATTTTGTTTAGTTAAAGCCCAATTTTTAAAAATTCCTCCCATGGTCATTTTGTTGTTTATATTTGGTCATCAGTTGAATGCTACAATATTGTACATTAATTAGAAAGGATAAGAAATGAAACTCAAATTGAGTTTATTGTTGAGAATGTCCTTGACCAATATTTTGCATTTAAAAAAACCATATTCTAAATGGCAATTTTGATAAACTCATGTTCCAAAAAACTTGGGAAATTTCTTTTCACAATATTCGGATGGCATCTTAATAGTGACATTATCATCATAGATGATTCCTTCCAAAACATTATTCATGACTTTTCTTCATAATGACATTTTCCTCAAGAAACGTCCAAACCTTCTAAGATGATAATTATCTGTTAGTAAATGTTTCCCCTACATGTAAATGTTTCATTCCTTTAGAAAGACAACTCTAGACTTTGTGAGATTATTTTTTTTGGGTAACATTAAGAAAATTGATTTTGTTGATCCCTATTATGGGAGGTTATTTTAGACTTGCACCAATGAGTGTATTGTAAAATTTTGAAAGAGTAATCATTAACGAAAAGGAGATGGTAATGTTATTTTGGATTAAGTTTTCTTCTTTTATTACTTTGTAACATTTCCTTCTTCTACTATGGTTTTGCATTTCAATGAATATCAAGTCAATTTTGTTGCTTTCAATATGTTATTTAATGTTTGTCCAATTCCTTAACTTATAGTGGTTTTTTTAGGTCATTCTTTCCGCCAACCTTCACATTCAAAGGTTATTGCTCGAGTTTTTTTATAGCCTTTCATATGATCTGAAAAAATAATTATCTTCCATTTTAATGGTGTTTTTTTTTAATTTCTCCATATGCTTTGTTTTACAAAGGTGTTTATATTTAGTAGGTCAGAACATAGACACCAAAAAGGTTGAAAAGAAACATGGGTTTTTACATTTCCTTTCCTTAGTTTTTAGCAAATTCCATGTTGTAATTTGGTTGTGCATTTTATTGAAGGACGTTTTGGAACTTTTTCATTTGCTCCATGGCTAATGCATTTCATATGCACATTCATTATTATTTGGGGGATAGATAAATGTTGTCAAATGTTGGGTAAATCACACCAACTTTAAGCTAAAACTATAGTTAAGGGTAGAATTGTGTTGTCCTTATTAAACAATCGAAACAAAAGCCAGTGTCAATCTCTAACATGGTGGATAGAGAAATAACAAAACAAAGTAGGTTGAGTTGATTAAGATTTATGAGGAGTTTGAATTGAGGCTTATGGTGGGAACTTGAGAAGGATTTCTAAAGGAGGTTTGAAGATGGCAAACATTATTATCATGATGAGAACATTGAGTAATTTTGACACATGAAAAAAAACTCATGATAAAGTCAAGGAGCAGTTTTGATGAATAACACTGATACGAGAATGTATTTTTGTTTCATGTTTTCTATTTTTCAATACGATATGTGGTTTGATTCTATTTTCAAATCATCGTAAAGGTAATAATTGTACAAATGTGAATTTTGGAATGTATTTTGTGTTGGGTTTTACTTTTGATTTTTGTAGTTGTTGTTATACATATTTGTATGTTTGAAAATGATATGTTAAATATAGAATTTTAGGATAAAATAATGTCAAAGCATTAACATTTACCATTTGGCAGCCATCCCTCATAATGAATGTGGGGTAGAAAATTCAAGAATCTATGAATTGTTTTTGTTTTGGTTTTTTTTATGATAAACATTAAAAGATTATCATGAAAAAAATAATTCTAGTTTTATAGATTCACAATTGGTTAAAAAGTTATCAAAATTCATATATGAACAAAACAATTGTTGTAAGGATTTCAATTTGTAGCAAAATTTTCCCAAAGAAAAGTGGTAGAATGGGGACAAACATTGTGACCCGAAATCTACAAAGACAACTAAATCAAGTTGCAATTTGATAGAATGAAAAAAAAAATGGAGTAGAAAAAAAATTGCAATTATTGAATGATATAGCATAGGTTCACACTCCATAATTTTTTTAATATACCATGTCAAAAATGCCTAGGATAGAGGAGCGACTTGTAAGGTATAAGACATTGTCTACAATAATTATAAAACATTCAGAAACATTTATTGGTAGAGCGATGAGGTGACCCAATATTTTAAAAAGGATATCAATAAGGGTAATACTTCCAGAGGTTGAATTCTCTATGGGAAGACAATGCAAACAAGGTTACCCCTGCAAATATGCAACAAAAAATATATAAAAGAATGGAGATGAGTTTGTCAACTCAAAAATGTATGGTAATTTGTACAAATCTAAAAAGATACTACGTGTCCACAAAAAGGTATAATAAGGGTTGGAAATAAAATTCACAAACAAAGGTTCTATTTGGTAATCTACTTCACCTCAATATTATTACTCATAAGGAGTGGGACAAAGACGTGGAGAATGACGAAGTTGAACATGCAATACCACAATATGCTAAATTTTATTTCAAGCATAACATTTGGAGGAGCAGGTTTTTGCAACTAAAGCAATTTACTCTTCAAGGATGGAGAACAA
>Ga0209208_10004394_pt1 | contig 19993 bp, 18 predicted proteins | sample S1TSphfallax_3_FD_187694 | JGI IMG/M metagenome (GOLD analysis project Ga0209208, IMG submission 187694) | Host-associated microbial communities from peat moss isolated from Minnesota, USA - S1T2_Fd - Sphagnum fallax MG (SPAdes) (version 2) | ecosystem: Host-associated > Plants > Peat moss >...
CACAGGTGGTGGGGGTACATTTTGAAAAGACAGGTGGTTGGAAGATCACACTACCAGACACCAACCTGAATGATGTCAGTGACCAAGCTGATGACCTCATAGTTGTATACCTTGCAAAATAAGGACGTTTTAGAAGCCCAAGTTTTTAGACTATCAATTTTCACAAAATTGTTGTGACCCTCCATCCAATAGCTTACCAGTAATCCAAGCAACAAGATTTAGTTTTCTCACTCAAAATTACTCATATACATATTCAAGTAGTTATGGGTACTCACCAGAATTAGTCTCTTGCTCATCCTTACATGATCATGTTCAGTGTCAATGAAGGTCTGGTGATGGCCATGGCAGACAATGGAAGAGAAAGCCACTGTACCAGACAGGCAACTACTGGCAAGGCTTGTCCTGGTCAGAGAGGAGACTCACAGTCTATTGAGTGGTGGCCTTCTAGTCTAATGCAATGACAGATCCAAGTTCCGGAATCTGCCACAGCCTGAGGTGGGTCCAAGATCAGCATATTGAGTTATATTAATTGCAACTCACTACATTAATGCTATAATCCAGAAGGGGCTTCTGGATATGAAAAGGGCCATTGAATCCACAAGATGACTTTTGAGCTCAATCCAGCTTGGATCTCATGGACATCAACCAAGAGACTTTTGTAGAGATGATGCCAAAAGTTTGTGACTCATGAGGCACTTACATTGGAACTGTGTTTGGGACAGGGAACGAAACAATAGAAACCTTAACTTCTCCAAGTTTGCCCAGGCATGTTTTTAGAAACGGTCACAATAGTAAGCTTCACCCCACTCAGACATGATTATCAGGATGGTTATTAGCACTGGATCCATTGCAATACAACAGAAGTATTGTATTATGTGCATGCAAATGACTGATGGAGAAGTACAGTGTGAAATGGTCATCAGTAATGTGAAGTTTCTTTTTACCAGTCATTTAGTTGGTTTTTGTGTAGAATATATTCTGACTTGTCCCTTGCACCAGGTTCTTGGAGGAATGTATGAGATAAAGGCTGCACTGGTGGAGCAACCTTCAGCAGCTTGAGTGGGTTAGTACCATTTTGCTTGCCTCCTGGTTTTTCTGTGCATATTGCATACTCTGAAAATCTTACTGTCAAATTCAACCAAGTTCCATATATGTGTACTGCACAGATGGAATTTTTTTCATGGTTACCTGGCCCTCTGGGTTGACATCTTCTTTTCAGTTTGAGTCATATATTGGCTGTTTTGGATTAAGCCCAAAATGCAAAGAGATCTTATGGATTTTAGAGCTGCAGAGATTGCATCAGATTCTAGACCATCCACCTTTAATTCACAGAGGAAAATTCCCAAATGCCCTTTTTGCAAAGGTTGGTGCAATATGTTCTTGGATGCATTTTGGCGTAAAATTATGATTGTGTTCTGCAGAGTGATGTGATACTATACTTGGTCAGGCATCAGGCCTGATTGGATTGAAATTGGGCCTCCGATTTGCAGCTGTAGAAATGAGGGGATTCCTAACAATGAGTTGCTTGTGAATCTAGTTAGTGGTGGCATTGTTGGCACAGTGGTGGCTGATGCTGTCATCATAAGCACTATGATCCAGTGTGCTGTCAACCAGGCCTGGCCTCAGATTTCCCTTCTCAGTCTGATCGAGCACAAGATTTAGACATCATGCAACAACCAACTGAGATTAAGATGTTTCAGAAACACTAAGTGATAATCTTGTGCTTTGCTTGGGTTGCAGACATTGGAGAATATCCTGGGAGTTGAAAATGTGGAATTTTTTTCAAAAGGTAACATATCCTCTATACTCAATCTAGCACTGGCTATCCTGGTATGCACTTTGAAAAGGAAATTCATGAGTGGTGAATATATGGTACCTTGTGAGTTTCTACCAGGTTGAAAGGGCATATCATGATCTGTTGGGAATACATATCTTACCCCAACATCTAATCTCTCATACTGTTAATGCTTGATCACTTTAAAACATGATAGTTGTACCTGAGGATGAAATAGGCTATGCTTCAGAATGTCATGACATGTTCTGTACAGGTATTATTGGATGCAACTGGCAGGCAGGGTCAAGCAGGCATGTAGTTGAATAGGTAGAGAGTAGGACCAAGGATCTAGCCGAGCATAGATGAACATTTTGAGGTCAGTATTAGCGCACCATTAGGAGCAGCCACAGCAAGTGGCAGTTGTGGGTTGGGCACTTTTTCCCCACATGTTTAGATTGGAATGGCCAACCCAGCTTGTTTTGTACTTTTTGACCATCCCCGAACTGCAGTAAAAGTGCTCCATTTATCTGAAAACTATTTGTGAAACTAGTGGTAATTGTTATGATGCTTAGATTATTGGTGTTCACTGCTACTGGATATTCATCATAATAGGCAGCTCTGTCATGTGCAGGCATGCAATTGCAAGGTAGGTATATGCAGGCATCAAGTAGTAATGAGGTCTGGCATCAATGATTGTTCAAAAGGTGCAAAAACAACACCTAGTACCCCTCTAGAGAATGTCTCCCAGTGAAGAGCTTCACCTAAATGGAACCTATGCGACTAGGTGGTGATTGTGAGTTAGTCATGATGGAATTTGCAGTGAAGAATTTCACCTAAAGTTTGTTGAAACAACTGGGCGGTGATTGTGAGTTAGGCATGGTGAAGTTGACAAGGGGTGGTGAACTTAATTCACAAAATAGATAGGCTAGTGATTTAGGTCAGTGATTTGTACAACCATGTTTTGTACTAGTAAAATGTCTACAATTTCCAGGGACTTTGAAGGTATTTCTGTTCCTTCACAATTTCAGTCAGATGACTTGTGTCTGTGAAATGTCTGTCTTCACCAGCATGCAAGTGCAACATAAAGCTGTGATCAGTGCAGTCAAAGAAATTTCCCTTCTGTGCAGCACACTCCTTCACTTCCTGTAGCAGTCTGCATCAAGTACCAGCACCAAGAGAAGCATGTTGAACCTTAGAAGCATTCCTGAAAGCTGGGAGTTTACAACTATCATACTTGGAACTTAATACTTCTGTATTAGTCTGCAGCACCTTCTGCTTTATTAACTCATAATAGGTAACAATTTTTTGGTTTCAAAAAAAAAAATTCATTGATGTAGGCAGGAAAAAAACACTTTGAAAATGAATGTTCTGTGCAAATATAATTTCATTGAAATGGATGTGTGTGCAAAAAAATTGTATTGCTGTACATACATATAGGAGGTACTTACACACTACAATGAACAAATCAGTGGCGTATGTATATATATGGAGATCTATAGTACATATGTGCAGTTATCTGACTTATTTAATTTGTAAAGCACTCAAAGAAAATGTGTTGTGTATTGCTGGTGAAGGAAGGAGCACAAAATGATGTAGAATTGTAACAAGACTATTGGAAAGGAAAGTGGAAATGCAACTTACCAGGCCCAAAACAATGGATGGACATTGCTTTATTTACATTCTCATTTCTTGCTAGGAAAAATATTATTATGACCAACACTAAAAAGAATTAGTGACGTTCATGGTAATCATACAAGATAAAATGTTGATGTGACTAATGAAGTTAATCACGTTTTGGGTTAATCTTACTCATGAAGATTATTATTTGTGGTTGATTACTACATGAGTATTGTGGAATCAATCAATTTAACCTTCTATAATGGAAGGTGAATGTTTGTTTAAGGAATGTTTGCCTTCAATGTGCTATATCATCATATTGAATTGAAATACAATGTTTTAAATTATTAAAGAAATTTATGTTTGAATAGCTCAATTAAGGTCTAAAATATGACCATTTGGTAGTGAAACTCCTATCATATATAATCATTTGAACACTTGGAGAAAAATGAGAACTTGGTGGCCATCAAGTAGAATGTCACCTTTTCTCTAAGATATAAAAATATTTTAGTATGAAAAAATCAATGCATACAAGGTTTTCATTGCAAGATAATCATGAAATTAACTATGTGCACCCCAAGTTTTTTAGTTTGCATGACCACCATTTGAAAAGGTTTAGCCATTTTTGGCCAACTTGCATTAGTATCACATCAACATTTTCTAGGACCATGCTTGAATTTTAAAAATTCAAGAAAAGATCACATGCTTTCAAAATCTCTTATAGATCTCTCATGGTTAAAAAATCTAAAATTGACAAAACATTGCACAATTTTTTTCTTGCTAGACCCCAAACCTTGATGGGTAATAAGTTGTATGTACAAAACATGACTTCATGGAGGAAATACATATGTGCATTTCTTGTTTTGATAAAACTCCCCAAATTTCACCCTTGGCATAACAAAAGTGGCTTTACATTTTCCTCCGTTTCAACAGTGAATCAAATTTGGGGAACAACCATTTATTTATATGTTGAGCAAATTTTGCTCAAATGTAACCTAACTGTTTCAATTGGCACACTTAGGTGGTTGAGTGAGAATTTTGTCCTTGTTGTGCATGGCAAACATGTGTGTTGCCACCGACCACATGTCCCAAATGTGGACTTCCGACACCTATGCCTAAACAATGTGTAGTCGGATGAAAGGTCTTCTAATGGGTAAATCTTCACATTGGGGCCTTAGCTCCTATAATGTTTTTTGGTAATGACACAAGGGGCAATGAAATCAGCCTTTGTCCCAAACCACACGTTCGCAAACCACCCAATTACATCATCATCTTGTGTAATCAAGCAATTGGGTTGTTTAATGGAGGGAATTGGTGAAGAAGGTATTATAGTTCCATGTTGCCATGTCTGATTCATCTAGTTTTCCTAGTGTTTTGTTCATGTTTTGTGACACATGCAATACACAACTTTCATCTTGATGGGTGATGCAACTTTGCAAGCAAAACCCATGTACAAGTTCTTATGCATTCTTCTTGACTGCTACTACTTAGACCTTTTTTTTCATGAATCATAGGGACATTACCTTGCTATCATCTACAATTCAAACCAATAAATTTTACACCATATCACTGGCAAAAAAGCGATCCCCCAAGCATCACAACCACCCTCGTCCTTTGTGAAGAACATGCAATATGCAATTATGGGATGGACACCTCAAGCTCAAGATTCTCAAACTTTCATAACAAACATTTTATATCTTCACCATCCTTTCTAAATCACAATTCATGATGTTCTCCATGCCTTTGGCTATGGAAACCTCACCTTTCACCTTCATGTTGATCCCAAAAGAATACCCTAACCACTTCTTTCACTTGAATGTTTATAAGGTTGCACCACCACTCCAAGTTGACACCTCCAAAACATGCACCATACCATTTTGAAAAGGCACAAATTTTATTCACAACAAATCTTTCACACGTTTCCAAGCCCATGAATTGATGTTTTTATCCTTCTACATTACAACTTGGTGAGATTACAACTGTAAAAACAATGGGTCAATTTCTTTGTTCAACTTTCTTGGTGTTGGTGTCGAAATAGTACGAGAGACTTCACTCAAAACCAAACCTTAATGGGAAAACTCTCTTGTGATCTCTTTATCCCTACTAATGTTACCCCTTCTGAATCTTCCATTGTCGTGCCATGCTCAAGTTCCGTTGCAAAAAATTAAAAAACAATGAACTTGTCACGTCATGCTTCTACCAATGTGAGCTCACACAAGGGATGGGGTGTTCAAACCAAAAAAATTATCTATGGATCTACAATTTCTTTCATGCACATGTGTGTTTTAAAGTACACCTCCAAATGCCCATGCTATTGTATGCATGCACAACTATCACCTACACATTGGGTCAAATTGAGTCAATAATTTATCATCACTAGAGAAAAACATGAATTTTCAAAAGGTCCAACTTGACTAAAATGTTCACATTGACTAAGGAAGATGGTCGTTTTGATTAAAAGCCTGGGGCATGAAAAACACAAGTTATTTGATTAAAACATTTCACTAAAATGACATTTTGACCATGCAACAAACCAAACATCTAGATGATCAAAAAGGCCAAAGGTCCATCAAGATGACCAATTGGCTTAATCAAATTGACCATACTCAATGGCCATTGTGATTTACAATAAGTTAAATTAGTGATTCTAATTTGGCATTTAATGAAATCAACCATACTAATTTGGCTATTTAATTTACAGGTACATACCAAACTTAAGTTCATAGCTAGTTAGCCCTAGGTTAGGCATATTACACCTAGTAGATAATTATAAAGTTTAATAGGCTACCTACATACTACTTTTAGGCACATGTAGGTATTTGAATTTAGTACATTAATTAGCTAATGTTTAATAATTGATGGTTAATATTCAATCATTTGTGATTAATATTTTATATAATTAATTAGTCAAAAAAAAGTTAATTAATAACCAAAAATTAATTTATCCATCAACTTGTTGATTGATTAATTATTATTATCTAATTTTATCTAATTTTTTGGCTAGTACTTGATAATTATTTATAATTATTAATTCATTGGAAATTCCTATTAAATAATCAATAATTAGTCATTAAAAAAATTATAATAAAAAATTAATAGTAAACTAGTATTATGGAATGTCTAATATTTAATACTTCATAAGAAATTTTCAATAATCAGCCATATATATTGAATAAGTATTAATTGATAGTAAATAATCATTAATTATTAATTTTAAAGAAATAATAAATTATTAATCATTGAGATTAATAATTTATTTATAATTGATAGTAATTAATAATCATTGCTAGTTATTTTTATTAATTATTTATTAATTGAATTAATAACATGTAGTAGCATACTAGGCATAAGGTATCTACATGTTATCTAGATAGATACTTGGTACATATTATAACCTCCTACTTAGATAAGTAATACAAAAATATTGAAGTTCATTAATGAATGCTACAATATGTACATCAAAACAAAAAATTCAATCAAATTTATTACAACATGATGATAAAAGTTTTCAACTTTTGAAATGGTAATCCAATGGTAAAAGCTTGACTCTTCAAAATGGAGGTGAGGAATTCAAATCCTCACACATACAACATTGGCTACCTAGGCTACTTCAATTTTACATGGTTTAGATAGCTAGCATAGGCAAGTAGGTCTAAGGTTGGTCACCTACCCTAAGGGGCCTAGGTTAAATTATTTTATTTTATGTTGTACATTAATTACTAGGTAATGTAGGTAGCTAAATTAATAAATAATAATGATAATAACAAATCAAATCAAATCAAATTGCTGTCAAAATATTGTTGACTAGTAAAAAAAAAACAAAATCAACTAAAAAAAACCAATCAAAAAGACCACCAAAAAGACCTAGCCAAAATTTCCATGAGAATAATGTTCAAACACTTTGGGTGCCGAATACATTACTCCCACCATGTTGATACATAATTACTTTATATATGTCATTGAACTTTTCACCAAGTATGAGATCAACCGTCAATAGAATCATTATGTAATGCAAAACATTTCAAAAGAATAATGTCCAAGCACTTTGGGTGTCCAATACACTACTCCCACCACATTGATCATGCAATTGTTTTACACCACCAAAAATTCCATGAAATATGAAATCAATTGTTAATAGAATCATTGCATGATGCCAAAATTTTCACAAGAATAATGTCCTAACACTACGGGGCTCAATACATCACTCCCACCACATTGATCATGTAATTATTTCATGCCACCAAATACCATTCAAACACTCCCCAAAAAAATTTAACATCTCAATTCCAAACAATCCCCCAACATTATAACTCATTCAAGTTCATCAAATATTTAAACACAAAAGTGTTTTGAGCAAATGCCACACCATATTGGTCACCACTTTGATTCTTCATTATGCAATGTAAAACTTTATTTGCATGAAACATGAAGATGCCACCATTTCTTGTCTTAAATTTAACTTCAAATTTTGGTACACAAAATGCCACTATTCCATCTACTTCCAATTCACCTTCTACACGATCACAACCACACACTAGCATAATTAAATAAAAGATTATTACAACTCAATGATAACCAACAACAAAAATTTTAAATCACCCTAGATTTGATTATATAGCTTCCTTCAACCATATAATGAGACACATATAATCATCATCATCCAAATTTGTGTGAAGATTTACTTCATAATTTTTAGAAAATTCACATGTATTGAATGGTGAACCATCCACATCCCTCCCCATCCATAATGTTGAACCTCCTTTGTTTGTCCTCCAAACTTCCATTACTTTTGGAAAGGTACGAAATAAGACACTCTAGAGTTTGTTCACAATATTTACAAATTTTCTACCACTCTTGAATCATGAGGTTTTTTTTATTTGCATACATGTAATTATGATCACAATGGATTCACAATAATCCAAATGAAAATATCAATATGTGAAAAGTTACAAATTGATTGAATATTGATCCATATTTTATTTTTCAAAAGTTACACATATTTGAATTACTAATTTTCCCTCTCCAGCAATGTAGTGAAAGACTTTACATTTTGAAATTGTATTGATTCCTCTCAAAGATCATAATTTTGGATATAATGACACTTTGGTTTCTTTTCTTTGAAAACATCCAAATAATTAAGCCCAAATGGTAAATACCCCTCCATGTGTCAGAAATATGTTCCTCCCAACCACATTAGAATCTTACATGCAAACATATGCAAATTTTAATCACAAGTGTACTTTCAAACAAACTTGATCTATGCTTTCAATTAATATCAAAATAAATGCAAATACTCACATCCATTTTGAAAAAATGGTTGCAAAAGTTGTTTATGTTAATTTTGAGCATGTCTCGAACCAACAACATGCATCATAATGACCTCAAAAGCAATCATGAAGTGTCACATCACAAATTTGGTGCACACCATGTGATGACCCCTACCATCCCCTTCTATTTCCCATTGAAAAACATTAGAACCTTAAAAAATAATGATAAAATTCCAACATGAAGTCAACAAGTTTTAAACATGGATTACCGTGGAAGTGTTTGAACATATGTGTGTTTTTTGGCAATGTGCCAAATCAAAGATGAATATTATTGTTGTTATGCGAGCTTCAGTGTGTTTATTGTTCATGGAAAGATGTTTCCACAACATGTGAAATAGTAGTTAGATGCCCTCAATAAAACCACAACCATTTCACGCCAATCAATAGGTATATATAACTTTTGTTTCTTCTATCCTCACACCATCCAAAAAAAACATGATCAAATTCATGTAAATGATCGATTTGAGGAATAAAAATTGTCAATAACTATATGTGCACAAAAAAATTCTAGAATTGAAATCATAATATTGTGGATTACCTTGCTAGACTCAAGTTGATTAGAATTGTTATGGAATCCTCCCTTCAATTTTGTGACATTTTCCCTTGCTTGTCAAAAATGAATTAATTGAATTTTTTTTTAAAAATGCAAGTAAATTATCATACAATAACCAAATTTCAACAAAACATAAAAAAATTCATTAATGTATAAAATCTCTCAAGGTAGCTTCTAATATACAAAGGTTTAATAACACAACATATCACTAAGTGTGAGCTCCAACTTTTTGGTGGATAATTTAATGAGCCCTTTTTCTTTGTCTTGACTCAAAATCATGGTCATTAATTAGTGAGCAACTATTAAAGTACTACTATTGAACTATGTTATGATTATACTAGAACTGCTTATAATTTCATAAAGATACCTATTTATCAATTATTTATATCTTCATCATATATGTTTCATTTTGAATGACTAAAATGTTATGGGAATGGTACCTCAAGCTCTAAAAATCATCTTTGAAGTGCAAAGGAAAAGGAGAAATGAAAAATAACAAGAAGAGAACTTTCCAACTTACAGAACACATTTTTATTTCTTTGGACCCCTCCTACTTTCAAACCTCATAACTTTCTTATTTCTTATTCATTTTAAACTATTTAAAATATTATAGGAGTGCCACCTGAAGTTCTACAAATCATCTTTGAACTTTAATAGCAATATAACAACAAACAAAGGATTTTTTAAGTGTTTGGGAATTGGCCTTTGTGGTTTATTTTTTGAATTCTCGACCCCCTCTACTTTGGGGGCCCATAACTTTCTCAATTCTATTATGTTTTTGACAATTTTTAGTGCCCCAAAGGCACCAATAGAAAGGGTTCACATCTTTTTGGACACCAAAAACAATGGAGCCTTCCCCTTAGATTTGGCTTGCTTTAAGCGTTTGAATATTATAATTGTAATTTTATTACAACTTAATTTGCAACTAAGGAACAGTTAAGGAATTTAACCCATATGTTTTGTCTTTAAATTTCATGTTACAATCTATATAAAGAAGGCTTATTCTTTTATATTTTCACATTAAAATACAAATGTCATTTTGGGATGAGTTGAAAAAAGTTTAACCCAAAGGCAAAACATAAAATTTTAAAAACAATTCATGGTTATTCTTTAGTTCACTTAACCTTATTCTTTCCTAGTTACTTATTTACCTATGTAAGTAAATAGGTCCTATTTTTCTACCTACCTATGTCAATACGTACGTATGTAGGTCTTAAGTAAATACATGATAGGTATGTAAGTTTTAAAACCTACCAACCTACCTACATATGGTTATGTACAACCTACCTAACTACTAAAATAAATAAATAAATATTTATTTATTTATTTATTAAAAAATATAATTAATATGCCATGTGGCAATTTTTTATTGTGCCACATGTCATAATCTCGAACCATCATTAACAATCATAATGAACAATGGAGACCAATATTTCCAAAAAATAAAATCTATCCAAATTTTTTTATAGTGCCACGTGTCAAATTTAATAGATGGATAACAATCAATGACATCAACATGACATCATGGGTGTAGTTATAATGGAGTTGCATAGTATTTGAAAATGAGTTGTTTTGACAAAGTTGCAATTGAATTGCAATGAGTTGCACCATATCTATGGTGAGTTGCAACTTTGAAACTCATGCAACTTATCCATTAACACTCATGGTGTATAAATATTTTAGTTGCAAATGCCTTCTGCAACTCAAAAATTGAATTGCAAGGCTAGTTACAAAACACCTCTTTTTTTCATAGTGTCCACAACTTGTACTCATAAATTAATTCAAATTTACCTTCACTTTTTCCCTTGCAGTAAGCTTACCATCCATGTTCGTTACACGAGCATGACTAATTTGATGGATATGGAACATCCCAATGTCTTTCCCTATATCAATGAATGATTCGAAATATTTCACATATTGCACCATTCTTTCAAAACCAATTGCATATTCATGTTTGCTTGACCTAGGTTCAAGATTTTATATTTTTGGGCCGCCATATTGCTATGTTTTGTCATCTTAAGAAAGGCATAATTGTTTTTTGTTTTTTTTATGTTCATAATTTCCATACCATTATGTTGCCCACAACCATATATTCACACCAAGAAAATCATTCACCCAATGTCAGTTTAATGACCTATTTCAACATTCATGGGATGCATCACAATTTCAACCAAAATGTTGTTTTGAAATCAGCAAGTTCATCATAGTGGAATGTACCTATTCTCAAAAGAAACCCATGTGTGAAGGCTTACATAAAAATGAAAAATGATGCAAATGTTGAACAAGCAAAGCCCTAGTCCATTTATATGTCCAACCAAAGATTTGCATTTCATCATAGAACTACCAAGTTCAATATTTTGAAATGAAGCAAACTAATACAATAGATAAAGCTTAAGGAACAAGTGGGACACATCAAATGTAAACAAATCCTTTAACCAATTTGGAATAGCTGAATGAATGCCCACCACTATAACTTCCACAACCATTATATAAAAAGTTTTTTTGTTTGTTTCTACTTTAGTTTTCACCCTACCACCCCAAGAAATAAATATCAAGGAATAAAAAAAAAACCCTAAGAATAATGGTGATCCCAAGGGGAGTTTTTCAGTCAAGGACTTGTCCCATGGCGAAACCAAATATCAATTTTAAAACTAAATCAATCTAGTGTAAATTATTAATAAACATATGATCAATTAGTGCAAATATGTTTTATTGGAATGAGGGCAAATTGTGTTATTTCAACCCAACAGTCAATAAGCAACTACATGAAAGCAATGGGAACCAAAAAAACATCAAAGAAACAAAAAGACCAAACAACAAATCAAGAATGAAAAAATTAAGGAAAAGAGAAAATGCAAAAGGCTTATGTGACAAACACAATGTTTTTTGAATGAGGATCAAAATTAAGAAACTTTCAATGATTGAGAAAAAATTTACCAAGAAATCCAAAGCCTTGAAAGGGAATGAAGACCAACCACCCAACCTATAAAAAAACCCCCCAAAAGACCGCCAATGGTTTGTAATGTCTAAAACTTTTTCACATGTCTAAAAATGAAAATTCAACCAATTCCCTAAATAGAAAACTATACCCAAAACTTAGCATTGTCAAACTTTCCATACAATAATGATGCCAATTGCTCTCATGCACTTGTCTCCAACTCTTAACATTCCCAACTAATCTAAAAATGTTCCAAACAAATGTTATGAACAAATCCAGCTGCCACAAAATATTTTTCAACCTACTATTACATTACATTTCCTTTATTATAAGGTTGCTCAAGAAAGAACCCTTTGTTCCAAGTTAGTGTCTTATTTTTCCTTGAAGACATGGAAAAGATCTACAACATTTTAGAAAAACACTAAACCAAATTCATAGCAATATCCAACAAATATAATTGATTAAGAACAAAATGACCCAATTTACCCAACAACCTTGTTTACTTTGAGGATTAGAACAAATGAAATTTTTATTTTCTTCCTTTGCCTCAATGAAAGCCATAAATATTTTCAAGATTGATAAAAATGACTTAACATCAAAGCATAACACACACATGAAAAATATGAGCACCTAGCATTTGCAACAAATTGCTAAAAAATGCACAATTAGCTTACATAAATCATTAGAGAGAGGAGTCATAGTGCACATGAATGGAGGTGGATTAAGAAGGCCATTAAATACAACATGACATGTGTACGCAATAATTTGAAACACTGAATCTATAAGTTGAGCCTCCCCTCCCATCACCCAACCCCCTATTCATGTAACCAATGGTCCATCTTGGAAATAAGGGGACAATATTTACCATGATGCCTATTTGTGTTAATAACATAACTTATAGTTGACAACACTTGCAAATTTTATGTGGGGTATTTTGGACATGAGTTAGCATGATGCCCAAACACCATAAGGATATATGAATCACAAAGAATATTATGTTGTTCCACATTGTTAGCACAATCATTTGATTATAATATTAAAAAAACTATGACAATGGCTTTTAGATTGAAAATTGAAAGTGTCACAAGCTTGAGTTGACAAGTGTATATTAAGGTCATGGAAACAATGGCAACAATCATACCCATGTTGAAGGGTCTTCAATAGAAACATGCATAGAGTTTCATAGCAAAGGAGGAAGAAGAAGCTTGTAGCCACATAAAAACTTTTGAAAGAGCTACAAAATTGGCTTCATTTCTATCTAGATAGAGGATTCAATTTCATGAAGTTACCAAGATGCACAAACATTTAAATTGATTCTACAAGCTCAAAATCACAATGTTCCAACCTACAAGTTTGACATAAGAACCATTGGTTTTGTAAGTTGAATTTTTACTACCATACCAAATATACAACACTCCAAGCACACTTGCATTCTTTTAAAAACAATAATGAACAAAGAAAGATTTTTCACAAAACCTTGGCCTTTTAATTGTGAAAAATCAATTGCCATTGCAATTTGTGGAAAGTGTTTTGTTCAAGCATCTAATTTTACATCTATGTCTTCAAGTTGTCTTCCCTAGTAGAAACAATTTTCTCATGAGATATTACTTAAATTGGTGGAAAAAATGAAACAATGTATGTTTTACCAAAATTGGAAGATTGTATATCTATAATAGCCAAATTTGACTTATGGATGTCCAAGGGGGCACATGATATTTTTGCTCTTGTGATTAACTTTTTAAAATTTAATTGGCATGGAGTTTTAAAAAGTGACTACTGGGTTGTTTGAAGTAATAAAGACTACTAGTCAAACCTTGGCTACCAATCTAACAAAACTATTTGATCAATATAGATTGAAAAAAAAAATACTGCATATGTGAAAGATGAAGGGTCAAATTTGATTACAATGACAAGTACCTTGAAATTAGTTGTGAAACATGAAGTTTTAGGTTTAAATGAAAGTTTTCTGAGTCGCTTCTTTTTGCCATGTTTTTTTAAGGCATGTTAGTATGTTACAACTAATGAAAAGGTTTGTAAAAACCTTAGATTTATTTTTATCAAGACTCCCAATTCAAATTTGCAAAAATGTATAACTTGGCCTAAAAGTGCCCCCTCTTCTTAATTGGCACATTTTTCAAATAATTGTGGATTGTTTTTCTTTTGTTGTGAATGCATGTGTTTTGAACCAATCTAGTAGCCATTCGTTATTGTTTGCTGCATTGCAGTCTACCACTACCATGTGTTTGAAATGTAAGGAAGAAGTTATAAACCCACATGCCCATTAATTTGATCAATGATGATTCTGGAATTGCCTTTGAGTTATCTTTGTTACTATTAATATCAAGAAAAAATTTTGTGGTGGTTTGGAATCTTTCCTTTTAAAAAAAAGAAGATATGAAAAAAGAAAATCTCACAACATGCTATATTTAATGCTAAACCCTAGATTTAAAAGATATATTCTTTTATTGGTTGTGAAAAGGGGTGACCATTGTTGAAGAATATAATAGACAATCATTATATCCTATGCTTTTGAAATGTTATCATTATTTACACCCAATGGCATAATTTAAAGTTGGATGTGTAGATCAAATAGTAGATGTAGATTCACAAACTTCTAGCACAAGTCAACTAACAACATAACTTTTCACAAGGGAAATGTTGATTTTCAAATGTTACCAACTAGATTCAAGGAAATCAAGTGCCTTTTTCAATGGTGGGCAAAAATGATGCCATGTTTCCTATTGTTGAATTTTGGCCAACCAAATCCTAGGGATTATCAAGTCACAAATTGAGATTGAATTTTTTTTTCCTTTAATAGGGACATTTACAAACTTAAGGAGATGTTGTTTATAATCAAAAATTTTAAAGAGATTGATATTTGTGAGAAAATTTTGATTAAATGATCCTAAAATTGATTGTAAACCACCTTCCAATTTGGTGAAGATGATTAAAAAGGATTTAGATTTTGAGGAGTTTGTAGGTTCTTTTGAACAGGATGAATTGGACATATAAAATGTTCACAAAATTTATTTGATTTTCATGTTTTAAAAATATTTTTTAATAATGAAAAAATTAGAATAAAAAATTCAATTTTCAAAATAATAGAACTTTTGATACCCATTGTGTAAGAGCTGCCTTTGAAAATTGACTGGTATAAACTGTCTGAGAATCCACAATTTGAAACCTAAGGGAATTGTTTTTACATTCAATTTTTTGAAACCCTCCCTGGGTCCATTGTAAAATAATAATAATAATAAAAGAACTGAGTCGGGTATCATAAAATCTTCTGAAACCCAGACCTGGTGGGTCTCTAAAAAACCTGAGACCCACCCAACACTGTTGAAAATTTGTATATGCGCCTTGCTCTTGTGGAAGCTCATTTCATCTGCTCTCAGTGCAAATACAGCAAGTTGAAGTTTTGGGATAGGCACACAAAACTCAGGACCAAACTCAGATGACCCTGAGTTTTGGTGGAAAACTAGTTTGGTACTCTGTGTTTTTGGGTTTTGAAATCACTTTTGTCAGTAGTTTTGCCCCCAGTTTCGACCAAACTGACTTTCGGGGGATAACTGTATTAAAGTCAATATACCTGCCCAACACTGGTTTCAACTTACTTTTGATGGGCATTTGAAAATGTAGTGGAATCATTGGGCAGCATGACATGATTTTGTACATTATAGTGCAGTACTTGAGGACTGGAGCAGAACATTGTCTTCTGCACATATTGAAAGGAAGGGAGGAGGTGCAGGGTCTAATGCTTGAGATCATCTTCTGGGCACAGTCAGTGAAAGAAATGGAGAGTCTGGGGTCTAATGCTTGAGATCATCTTCTGGGCACAGTCAATGAAAGAAATGGAGAGTCTGGGGTCTAATGCTTGAGATCATCTTCTGGGCACAGTCAATGAAAGAAATGAGAGTCTGGGGTCTAATGCTTGAGATCATCTTCTGGGCACAGTCAATGAAAGAAATGGAGAGTCTGGGGTCTAACGCTTGAGATCATCTTCTGGGCACAGTCAGTGAAAGAAATGGAGAGTCTGGGGTCTAATGCTTGAGATCATCTTCTGGGCACAGTCAATGAAAGAAATGGAGAGTCTGGGGTCTAATTGTCAGTGGGATTCATTGGTTTTCTTGGCAAGCAAATGGGCGGGCGGGCGGGCACGGGAGGGCCTTCAACTTGATTTTCTCTTTTTTTGGTGTGTGATGTGCCTCTTTGATTGGCCCTAATTTTAAAATACTCACACTACAAACCCTCCTAAAATGGAGAAAGTTATGTAGCCTTTCCTTTGGTGAAGACATATAGTTTAAAGGGCAAAATTTTGGGCAAAAGAAGGTGGGGGGCCATGGTCTAATTGTTGTTGGTATGATGACATTAAAGTATAGCAACCGTATGTGGCCAGGAACCTCAGAGTTGGAAAGAAAAAGCAGAGGTTTAACATCAGTTGCATACGAGTGACTCAGAGTTGAAAAGGAAGTGTTTTTTTCACGTCAATACAAACAATGATGAGCCAAGAAGTACTACTGATTCATGACTCCATTCATTGGAAAGAAGCTGGGTACATACAAGCCTCATACAAACTTGGCAGAAATCTGCCAGTGTCACTTTCAGTGACTGGAAGTGTTGCCAGTATAACTGTCCTAAACCAAAGCCTCCTCTCCAAAAATTCTTCACATTTTGTATACATTTCTCTACAAAAATTATCATCTTATCTCGTATACATTTCATTCCAGCTGTTGCCATCCTATTTGCATTTGAATTTTCAAAATAGATGGGCTGTTCAGTATTAGGACATCACACGTTTTTAACATAACTGCCTAATCGTGAAGACCTTGCTTGTTCCAAATTTTTCTTGCCCTCGTTGAGCTGAAATGTATGGGTCCACTAGAACATTCAAGTACTACGGTAGACAAGCCAGTGGTTGAACGATGAGTGTATCAAAAAGCTTAATTTTTTGGAACATTCCTTCATTGCCTTTGAAGTTGAAAGAGGTATTATAAACCTCCACTTGATGCACCCATAGCCTTGGATGATCACTGAAAAAGGACAAGAAGTGAGAAAGATATGGGGTCTTGAAGGAAGGGTGGGTTAGTGTTTTGGAGCTTAAAATTCTTGGACATTGCTCCATTTTCTTTTGGAGTTCAAAGAAATTTTGTAAAGCTCCGGTTGACTCACCATTAGCTTTTTAGAATGCTCAAATTTGACAAGAAAGTAAGATATGGGTTGATGTTTGATTATCAGTATATATGATTATATGAATGATGTTTAATGATGAGTGGTTCTACCCTACACTTCTGGTTTTAAATATTTGATTTGCTTTCTGATTTCAAATATTTCAAGAATAATGTCTCAACGATCAGGCATCTGAGCCATGAATTTGCAAACACAGACCCTCACTAATGGATACATTTATATTGTGTGCAGAGAACTCAGCCATGAGTCTGGACTCTGGAGCATATGAATTTACATTCTTAAGCAATCATATGTACTGGCCATGATCGACTAGTCAGGAAGTTCGGGGCTGGTGTGGTCAAGGTCGGTTGAATTCCAATAGTGGCATGGTCTAGGCTACCCAAAGGAAGAAAATTGGAACAAACAGGGAATGCAGCTTCTATAGTGCAAAATCTTGTTAATGCCTACACTTGATGCATGAAGTGTTTGTGTTGTGTTGTAGGCAATTCCTCTGCCACCACCCATGGGTCTCCAAATTCCATAGTGAACAAAGGTCTGCTTCTGTACATGTAGAGTACTTAATCACTAATCATGTAGAGTCTAAAACCCATCTTCAATCTTGTCAGTTTTGTGTAGGGTAAGGCCCTAATACTACAGGGAAATACAGGCCCAATCTCATGAACTCTTCAACTTATTTTGCAATGAAACTTATCAAACTTCTTCATTACAATGAATGTGAACAACAAGTGAACAATTAGTGAATCAGGATCAGTGCTATTGACCAATTGGATGTACTGTACAGTGTTCACATTTGAATGTTCTTATTTTATAAGAATATTTTTACAAAAAAAGGATTGTATTCATAACATGTTAGTAACATTTTTTTAAAAAAAAATCAGAATTTCAAATTTACGTAAGTTCTGGAATATATTTTATAAATAACTTTAATTTCATTATCCCTAATAAGTGAATTTTTTTAATAGCTGATTAGTTTTAAACATTAATTGGTGGATTTAAAAAATATATATACATGCATATAACATAGAAACTATATATCTGTGGATTACATGTATGAAATTCCATACATATTGAATATGTAATCTGTATATAGTTATACTTTTGATCTCATGGAGGTCAATTCAATGTGTTTGGCATCAAACCACACAGCCACTTCATGATAAAGGTGGGTCAACACTTCTTTTATTATGTCTGCTTAAAAATTGTTTGGAAATTCAAACTTTGACATGGCTTTGACATGGTTATTATTATTCATGTCAAATTTAAGAAAATGTTTTTGAAACTTAGTATATTAAATCACAATTTTTAAAAATATTTAATATTTTAAATTCGTGCTTGAATTAACATACAATTTTTTAAAGGTCCTTGAATTCAATTTCTTAAAAGCTTATTTTCAATGTTGTGTGAGTACCCAAGTGAGTTGATTATCAAAGGTAGTTCTAATTTTGGGCATTGAGAACCTAAGTGGAACCAGCTTGAGGTTCTAGAACTAGTTTAGAACTTGAATTGTGGTTAAGGTAGGGTTTGAGAACCAAGTGGGAGAATTGGTCCCCCAATTTTACTATGTGAAAAAATGGGGTGAGTAGACCTAAGCCCAGTTCCTAAGTGGACCTAATAATTAAAATTGGAACATTTGGTTGAAAGAACTAGTTTCCATTCCATGGTTCAAAAGTTTAGGTTTATGTTTGCTACCATCGCCTTCCTCTTCATGTTCTTCTAGTTCACACCTACTACCATCACCTCCTTTTTTTGTTTTTTCCTTGCTTCACACTTGCTACCATCACCCTTCTTTTCATGTTTTTCTATTGGTTTGTGCTTGAAGCCATCACACTCCTTGTCATGTTCTTGTTTTGGTTTTAGCCTATTGTCATCACCTTCTTATTTGTGTTTTTTCTTAGTTTGCACTTTTTGCTATTATCTTTTTCCCAAGGCAAGCTATTGCATGGGCTTAGAGCTGAAGCCTAAGCCTAAAGCTTAAAGTTGGAACTTGGGATAATAAAATGTCTTTTTCCCTATACACATGCAAGTAAAACCCAAAAAATTAAAAACAAAAAGAATGTTCTACAAGTAAACCTAAAAGCAAACATGGGGATGAATGTAAACATTCATCTTCCTTATGGATGAATGATTTTTTCATTCATCTAATGTATAAATGAAAAAAATTAATTGAACAAATTTACATGTTTTTAATAAACAAAACTTCCATCAAAATTATCAACAAATGTTTCATTTTATAATCATTTTTTATGGATTTTTTTTCTTCCATAATTTTAATTAACTAGAGCTTCATGAAACACAAACTAATTTTATATTATATAACATTTGTTGAATAATATAATATAAATTCCATTATAGATGTATTTCATGGCTATGGTTTAAAATGCCATTATTTTCAAAATGTTTTAACTATATTATCATTATTATGCTAACATCCACCCCATGGTCATTGTTGTTTTTGAGAATTTTTTTAAAAAAGTTTGTTTTGTTTTGGTTTTCTTTTTCTTTTTTGGTCAAATTGACCCAGTGTTGTCAATGACACTAGGTTTTTTCCTCCCCGTCCTCTAAAGGTGCCACAACTTCGTTCAAACCTATTTATAAGT
>Ga0209208_10004396_pt1 | contig 19985 bp, 8 predicted proteins | sample S1TSphfallax_3_FD_187694 | JGI IMG/M metagenome (GOLD analysis project Ga0209208, IMG submission 187694) | Host-associated microbial communities from peat moss isolated from Minnesota, USA - S1T2_Fd - Sphagnum fallax MG (SPAdes) (version 2) | ecosystem: Host-associated > Plants > Peat moss >...
AAATTTGTGAAAATGTAATTTATTTCATCTAACTCATCCTTTCAAGGTTAAAACAAATCACACCATTAATCTTCAAATGAAAAATTATCAAACATGTATTAATAGATTATTCAATTAATAGATTCATAGGAATATTTATAATTCTTACATTACTTATTTTTAATTCAACTTCCTCTTGTTATATTATTTTCTTTTTCAATACTTGATTTATTGTTTTGGGGTGGTGTTCACATCATTTGTCTCAAGTTTTTTTTAATGCATTCTTCATTTTTTATTGCCACCTAGACCACAATTGCCATGTTTACTCCCACTTTGGGACAAGAAATCAAGTTACTTCTACTTACATCTTCTCCATATAAAACACTATTATATTTTGATATAATGTTCTTTTTAAGAATAAAATATTTCATTATGTCATTCCTTCCTAGGAATTTGATGTTGGTATCCTTGATTATATTGGTAAGTGTGGTAACCATTTGTCTATTGGTATTCATTTGCATTCCTTTGTACGTTTAGGTGTACCATATTAATTCAAACACATTTTGTTGACATTTCATGATTCTTCTTTAGTTACATGGCCCTAGCCTCATCATGCATGATTTTCGTGGTAATTCCTTGATTTAAACACCAATGAAATTCTTAAAATCTTTGGTGTGATACTTATATAATTATTTACATGGGTCCAAGCGATAATTATTTTCCATATCTTGCATGGATCCTACTTAATTGCATGTTGACAAATTTGTGAACCATGGTGGTTAAAATACATTGTTTGTAGTTCAACTACCTTGCTATATGAGGTGAACCTACAAGACTTTATTCCAAGAAAGGTTGGGGTAGGGGGGGGAGAGGGGTGTGACAAAAATAAGAAACTAAGGAAGATAAGGTGGAGAAAGAGGACGTGATCTAGTGTCTAACACTAGTAAATTGAAAATTTGAATAAATCCAAAACAAAATTACTAGAAGGCATACTTTTTTAATAGGTCTGCAATGGACAAAATATATGAAGTCATGGTGATGGGTGAGGGGTTTGCAAGTTGTGGAAGCCAAAAGGTAGCCCACCCCATGGCTATTACTTAACTTACAAATGTTGAGGCTTGCAATTGTTATGAAATCTTTTGTCAAAGAAAGTGGTTAAATAACCAAAATAGCATGGAGGGCTTTTGTTTCTTTCATTCCCCACACATAGTTGGCACAAACCTATAGAAACTTGTTAGCTTGTTAATGTAAACAACTAAAAACTTTTATTTTAAGGGAAAAAATTAATTGTTGAGTGTCAATCTTAATTTAATTTTATTGTATTGTTTGGTTTACCTTTGATGTTGAAAAAACTTGTGTAGAAGATTCTCGGGATAAAATATAAAATATTTACATAGGTGGGATCAACAACAATGTTGTTTGCAAGGGTTTAGACCCCATATTTAGATAAAAGAATGTTGACATTGTGTCAATATTTTTGAAGCATGGGAGAAGGAATAACATGTGGTTGCCCATATGCCACATAATTTAGCTTGCTTCCTTTATGGTGAATGCAAAGACAACATGAAAAAATCGTGCATCCCTATGCATTCACTACCATGGGCACATCATAATAAATGGATACTAGGATGAATATGCACACAATGAACGAGGCTTATGATTAAATGATGGGCAATCTAAGTTGATTTCATAGGGCAATGGAAAATAGTATTGTTAGTGTTGGATGAAACATTGGTAGGACTAGCCAATTTGTGAACTAGGATCCTAAACTTGGGCTTGAACATGAAATAATGCAAACTTAATGGGCATCAAAATGTCCCATTAGAAAAATGCCTAAGGTTTGTGAATGACATAATGTTTTGCATAATTGAACTTTATATTTTTCACTTAACAAAACTAGCAAAACCACTTCCTCGAAAAGATTTTTTCTTTCATTATTCAAGATTTCTACCTAATTGCCTATATGTACACAATGCATGAAATTATGGGTGATTGTTGTAAAAAAGGAAATATAAGTTTGTGAAATGAATTGTTATATGATCAAAACCATTTTCTAATCCATATTATTGCATTGATGTTTATTTGTAATTAGATGTTGGAAGGAATTACAAGTAGATAAATGATATATAAGTAACATCCACGTGTCTTTGTAACAAGTGAATGTTAACAACATAATGAAAAGAATATGATGAAATGAAGTCATTTTATCCTTTGGAATTGATACATAGATTGCTTTGGCAAGTTCCGACCATGAAATAAATTGATTTCTTTCTTGCAAAAAAAAAAAATCAATTAGTAAATGATAAAGGTATAAAAGAACACTTTTTTTTGTTAATAAATATATTTTTTGAAAAATAAAAATAAAAATTCATGTTATATTCATCTAAATTATATTCATTATTTCCCTAAATAATTATTTAATTTTTAGGTCCCCATGGTGATTACATAAAAATGATAAATTCACAAAATTCACAAAACCTTTGAGTATTCAAGTTTGGACATTTAGTGTTTTGGAATTTTATAAAGTCATTTGGTTATTTTTTTATATGTTACAATTTTGAGTATGCAAAACCAAATTTTTTTCTTAATGTTTAAGTATTTCCAAGGTCATAAAAAAGACCCAATTTTGACATAATTTGATTTTCTAATGCATTCTAAATTTACACAATTTCAAAAAATGTGTATATTTGTCTATTTTCTCACATGTTGATTTTCCTTTTCCCTTGCATACCTACTTCTTCTCTTATAGGCCTACTTTCCTCCTTCCTCACCTTTTGGCAAAATGGAATGGACATAAAGTACCAATTCCTCCCAATTTTTTGCTTTCTACATCTCTTTTAACTTTATGTTTTCAAAAGGTTTACAATGCCAATCTTTTCAACTTTTTATTTGTTGCCTTCTATAATGAAATAAGTTGAATGAAAGGAATTGATAATATAGCTTTCTTTTAAATCATCCTCTCATTTTAAAAATCAAGTTGTTTTTTAACCATGTTTGTATGCAAACAAGGATTATAATATCAACATATTAACATATAGAGGGTGTTGAATAGGCTTGCATGTAGGTATGAAGATAAAATGTTACAACCAATGAAATTGCTAGATTTGGTGGTTTAATTTTTTTTCTCGGTTGTCTTGAATGAACTAATAATTAAATTTGTGATAAAATTTGGTATGTTTATGAAATTTTAGAGGATTCATTGAAGTAGTAAAAAGGGACCATTATTATTATTATGAAACAATGGAAGGAATCCATTGAAAAAATAATAGTACAAGAATAAACTAGGAAAAAACACCCCCTGGTAGACCAAAGCCGTTTATTACCATTCATAAAAACCACTAAAAGGTGGTTGGTAGCATCATTGGAACTTCAAACCAACTTTCCCACAAACAACTTGGCGGGGACACTAAACTTTTTCAAAAACATTTAAAAGTTTGGATTTTTTTTTATTGAAACATTTATTGATCATCCAAGTCAAAGCATGGTTAGGGTACTCAAAAAGACTATTTCATTTTATATTCACTTGACCCCATCATTTAAGCATGTTGTTGAAACTTAATGACACATTCATATTGAAAGTTTGATTTTATTCATAAATAAATACATTACAAAGGTACTATTATATGCATAGAACGTCAAATTTGAACAAGTTTAAAGATTCCTACCAAGTCCTTGAAAAAATCCAAGACTTTGTCTCATGAGAAAAAAACTTCAAAGATTCATAAAGAATGTTTAAACAAATTTTCTTGGCCCAATATTTTTACCACAAACACTTTATGTGCTAACGTGTATAAAATGTATGAATGTGACAAAAATCAAATGCCCTATTGTAATGTTAAAATTTTCAAAAAATCAATTTTTTGCAAATTGATAGAACATGGCCCACATTGGATGAATTTTATGATTCTCGCTTTCATAAGTCAAAATGATAGATACTTTAAAGGCCTATATAAAATTTGTAACAAAATTATTTCATTTGATGAAATGTAAGACAAGTCATGGGAAAAATGAAGAAAAAAATGAATTTGGGAGTTCTTGGAATGAGTCCTTAAGGTTCAAATGTGATAGCCCAATCATGTTTAGACCCATCCATAAGGTATGTTACACTCAAGCATAGTGTAGTCCAAGAGACCTTACCACGTGATTTTCTTAAACTAAACATGTTGCCATTTATAATTGTTAAAAAACAACATCATTTCATTCAATCCATATAAATCAAATAGTGAATCCACATATAAGGGACCAAAGATGATTGAATTTTATCAAGTTGTTATGCAATTTTGTACTAAACATGTAATGTTCAAAACCAAATGTCTTCCAAGTGATGTTGAGAGAGACTTAAGTTAATGCAAGAAAGAAAAAGCCAACTCCCAAGCTTTCTTCATTCTAAAACATTGCTAGAACCAATGAATAACATATAATGGAATAATTGGTTCACAAGAGAGATATTCCACTAAATGTTTTGATTTGCTTTGGTTCACTAAGTGTTGACAACCAATGATTATTGCCAAAGTGACCAAATACATCTTGCATCTTTTCTTGTTTTCCTCTTTGTTCAAATGTCTTTCCAACTTAATTGAAAGTATGATGAGAGAATGTGTGCCCATTTTTTGGGTAACTTGTGGGCAAGGTTGTCCTTAGGCTTAAGCAACCTCTTGAACTATTTGGCATAATACCTCTTTAACTTTTCTTGGCCTCCCTATCTACAAAGTTCAAGATAAAAAAATAGGTCTCCCAAAGCCCCAAATACGTAGAACATTTTAAGATTCAAGCTTCTAAATCCTATTATCTCACATACCTTCATCCTTGTGATTATGTGTTTAAACTCCTTGTTAGTTTGCAAATTAGGTTGCAACAATCTTGAATGCTTCCCAACATGAAATAATTAAAACTCCATGGGGTATCACCACATTTCTAGGAAGGTTAGCTTCAATTGAAGGTTGGAAACTATTGGTAGTGCAAAATACCACCATTGGATCAATTGCTAGGTTATTATAAGTGCCCAACCACTTTTCACCACTTGTTTATTGCCTAGGAGCCAAAAGTTCATCTTTCCATATTTTTGGGATGCTATCAACTTACTCTATTAGATGCACCTTTCACCTTCTTCAAACTAAAACCCATCCTTCATTTCTTTTCATGAATAGAAATAGTTGTTCTTTAGGTTTCAAAGATTACACATTTTTCACAATCCTACATTATTGAGTTTTGGGTTCTCAAAATAGACACCCCAAACTTTCTTCCCTTAAATGATCTCTTTCATTAGAAGTTTACATTCATTATAGAATATGCCAACTTAGGATTCAAATGTTAGCAATGAAATTTTACATTGTTAATGGGTTCTTGTCCTACTCCATTAATATAAATACCACATATCCATATTAATTAAGACAAATTATATTCTAGAGAGTAACCAATAAACATACAAAATCAAACATACAAGTAAAATAAAATTGAAAGAAATGTTCATGTTCTTCATTGAAATCCAAAAGCATTTACAATATTTGACATTTTTTCTTCCTTTCATTTTCATCACCAATGTTGTTTATAAATTACATTTTCTACCCTAGTAGACAAGTCACATAATAATCCCCCCAAAAAATCACTGGTTCCTTTCATATATTGGTCAAAATGCTTAATCCAAAATCAATGACAACCATTTAACTATTTGGCATGTCGACATGCCATTATTAGTAATAATTACTTACTATGTCATGTCAACTTACTGGTTAGTTGACTTGCAAAAGGCATATCAACTTACTAGATAGTTGACTTATAATGCACATATTGACAAGTTTTTTATTAGGTTGTCAAACTATCATTTATATTACTTTTGCATCTCAATTACATGTTGACTTGTCTTCCTACATTTTATACCACCATGTCAACATGCATGAGTATTTTCACCCTAACATTGGGATGTTATCAACTTATTTACTAGATGCACTTTTCACCTTCATCAAACTAAAACCTATCTTTCATTTCTTGCCATGAATAGAAGTAGTTGTCTTCTAGGTTCCAAAGATTACACATTTTGCACAATCTTGCATTGTGGAGTTCTTGGGCTTTCAAAATAGACACCCCAAACTCTCCTCCCTTAAAAAACAACCCCCACCACAAGTTTACATTCTTTATAAAATATGCTACATTCGAGGGAGTGAATTGTAAAATTTTCTCACCATTTGTTTTAAAACCTTTATAATTTGTCCCCACACCTTACATTTGGGTGGAAACACATGATTTCTCATTCAAGCCTCATTGAAATCGAGGCTCCAATGTTTATGCTAAAATGAACTACATCAAGCCAATTTGGATCATAATAAAGTCTTAAGATTAACTCACTAGGTTCCATTACAATCAAAGTCCATTCACATAAATGCAACCTAGAAAAGAATGATTCTTCTAAATCAATCAAAATTAAGTTCTCCTATTTCTTTTTGGGCATAATAATCACTCTAGTTGACCCTAGCCTTAAAGAGGTGCTCACTTTTACACCATAAAAATGTACATAAAAGTGCCTTGCATTTTTTGATGGTCTTTTTGGAACCTCTTCAAATTTTAATAAAATACCATATCATTGAAGCCAACATTGAATTAACAATGGCAACTTGTCCCACAATATGTAGATGCATTGCACTCCAAAAATTAAGTTTCATTTGGATTTTTCTTATCAAAAACTCATCTACCTTGCAAATTTATAGGTCAAGACCAAAAGGAACCCCTAGTAGTTTGAAGAAGTCCTTTTCATTAGCCCATTTCCACCTAAATGTCCTTGTTTAACCATGTTTGATTTTGTGCCTATTATAGCTCCAATGATCTCTTAGCCATTGATAAGAAATAAATATAGTTGAAGTAGATTATCCACACTATGTAGATTTTCTTTCTTTCCTTTATATGAGATTAATGTGTTATTCACATATTGTGATAAAGTTTGTTGTTTGGTTCCAACCCAAAAAGACTTGATACCTTTCTATCATTTAAAAATATGCAGTTAAGTACTTCACCCACAAGGAGGAATAAATAAGGGATCAACGAGCACCCTTTCTTGACCCCACTTTCAATTCTAAAGGGCTTGGTGATATCACAATACATGGAATATTGCTACCTCAATGTCTTGGAACAAAAATTTCACCAACTCCTTGAATTATTTAATTGGCCATGCAAATTCTATGTAATGCCATAAGAAATTTTTTAGTTTACATTGTCATAGGCCTTTAGGAAGTCCAACTTGAGTGAAACCAACAATTCATTAGATTTTTTGTTTAGTTAAGAATATCTTAAGCTAAGAAAATGTTATCTAATACATGATAGAGCAAAAGAAATGTAGTTTGATAATAGTTGATCACCTCCATGAACAAAGTTACAATCTAAGTTGAAGGGTTTTCGTCAATATCTTAAAGGCTACATTGAGAGTAGAGATGGGGTATCAATTACCAAGATTGTCTTTATCCCCTACTTTGATTTTTTTTTATCAATCCTTATTAACCTATTAAGAAGGTCCTCCACTTTAATTACATTCATAATCATATTGAATAAGTCTTTCTTGTTAGGTCTGAGAAAAAAATGTAAAATTCCACAACAACCTCATTTAGGTTCAAAGATTTCCCTTTAGCCATAAACCTTGTAAAAAATTGAAAATTTTCCAAAGAAAGAGGTTTAGCTAGTCTAGAATTCATTTCCTCTAAGAACTTCCATGGAAGCAAATTAAAGATTTGAATGAAATTCAACTTGTCTAAAGGTTTTCAATATAGCTTAAACCTTAAACATTTTGCTATAAAATTTGTAACATGTTTTTAAACCTTTTTTTCCCACACACAACAATCTCCTCTTCATCTACGAAAGCATGGATCATTTGTTTATTAGGTTTTAGGTTTAGAATAATGACCTATGTGTTTCCATTTCAACATAACACAAATTTTTAACTCTCTACCCAACCACCTTTGCATCCTCTAGTTCCTATATTTTCCTTTGCAACTTTTCTACATTTTGTTGCACCTCATTTGCACCATACCTTGCAACTATTTTGTAGGTTTTCCAACTTTTGCTTTAGCTTTATTTTTCTTTTTAGAAGATGGGCGCCTTGGTTTTTGCAAAATCTTTTATAAAATTTGATTTTTTTTCATTTTGAAAAATAAGGTGGTTCCTTTTTGTTGTTGTTAAAGGGGTAGGTTGATTACATTGTTTTGGATGAACAAGGCATTAAGAATAGAAATTGAGCATTGGCCATTAGGGGTTTAAATTTTGAATTATTGTTTAATTTTGAATTATGTTGATGGTGACTTGGGGATTACCCAAAGATGGGAGTTATGGGAAAAGGATATTCATTCTTAGACCCAAAGTTCTAGAACAAAGAAATAGATGTAGGTACTTTGTAGTAGAAACTATAGATTTTTTAATTTATAAACCATAGATTTAATCTTATTGTTTGATTTCATTTCAATAGAACATGGAATTTTGTTGTATTTTGATTGAAATTTTCAATATATACGGAAAGTACAAACTTTTGCAGTGATTTATGTATTTAGATTATTGTGTGAATTCAATGTAGTATCTGAAAATAAGGAAATGAATTGTAGTTCTATTTCTGGATTTTTACATTGTATCTTGAAGTACAGATTCTAGTTACATGATATAACCATGAATATGATGTGTTATTGAACTACAAAGGTAGGTGTGTTTATAATCAAGGCATGAATTGTGAATGTATGCATATCGAAGTGTAAATAGTTCTGCAAAAATTTAATCCACATCTACCCATTGCACCTTCTATATGACCTATATCTAGTCTTTCACCTCAAAATATGTAACATACATCTTCCAAAATGAAAACATAACAAGAATTTCCAAAAAGTTCTACTTCACAAGAAATAGGGTGGTTGTTTGATTTGATTTGATCACCTTTGGCCACATAGTTAGAAATGTTGTTTGCCTAATTTTGGCAAGATAACTAGAGATGTAAACTTTGTCAAGTCTTGCCATAATCCTTTGACCTTCACCTTTCAAATTGTCCCATGAGTATGTTTAAGCTTCCTTGAAACCTAGTAGTTCTTGAATGTATAGTGTTGATTTTAAAGCCTCCCAAGACAACTTTTCTTTCTCTAAAATAAGCTTCCCACATAGAGACAATTTATCCATATGGCATTCCACAATGTTTAGGTTTTTACAAAAAATCTAATGACATTTTTTTTGGATTTTTTCTTTCATCAATTCCCATAAATTACTTCTGTTTGATGGGTTATCTAGTGTGTAAACATTGATGATTTTGACATTGTCAAAAGGGAGACTCTTCAATTTGAGTACTTGCATTTTGTTGCCTCCTAAATTCCAATATTCTATTATAAATTTTTCCCATTAACATCCAATGACATGCATGGACCTCCCTGACTAATTTTGTTGTGTTAGAATTTTAATGGATATCCTTCATTAGTTTTAATTAACCAAATTTAAGCTCATGGCCAAAAGATCTTTCCAACAATTATATTTATTTCATTTCACAATTAGTGTTTTTACAAACAAATGAAATTTACATGTGAAATTACACCATAGCAAAAAAAAGTCTTAACCTATAGACTTCCCTTTCCATGTTAAGCCTTTGAATGTTGTATTACAAAAGGTGCATCCTCATTGAACTTTGCTTGAGTTTTGGGTTGCATCACCTAAACTCCCATCTTGTTGTCATGTTTTTGCATGCTTCCCAAGTCCCCAAATGCCATGAATTCATGGAGTGTTAATCAAGCTAGGGACTATTTCTCCTTGTTAGCAAAGGAATTTTTGTGCTTCTTGTTGCAATTTTCATACCCTTCATTATGTTAATTTCCTTCTTAATGCTTTTAATCCTATTGTCGGTTTCCAAGATTAGGTCCCTCATTTATGCATTTTGACATGACGTCATGTTTGTTCAAGTCTCTTAAAGGCCTAGGTTTATATAGGATGTTGTAGTTTGAGAATGCAAAGCCTTGCTTTTTACTACATAGTTAGAAGATGATTGTATAATTTGTGTTTCCCCAAAATGCATTGTCTTTCATAATTCATTAGGCCAATCTCATGTAATATGACTAATGTGTATGCATAATTCCCTTGAGGTGTTATAAAAACACCATGGTGTAGGGTTGATTTAACACTCATATGGCTTTGGGATAGGTGAAGTAATTGTGCTTCTTCCATCGGTTGCAAAAGTGCCACATATTCCACTTTCTTCTATTATGGGTCTTGAAATACTTAAACCGTGTGTTTGTTTTTATATGGGATTTTAGGGACATTTAGGTTTCTCATCGGTGTTGTCATTATTTTTTAGATAAAAGGCGTTTCATAATTGAATTATGGCCTTCCAACTTTTCTTCAACCTTTGTTTCATTTGTTTCTCCCTAGTTTCTTAAGCAATTGTGCCATAGAAACAAGTTCCATGAATGTTGTTTCCACATGATCCAACTCCACGATTAATTTTGCTATAATTTTTTATTCCTCCTTACTCAACCTTGAGCTTGTTTTTTGTTTGTTAGGAAATAACCTTTCCTACAATTTTTGCTTCGAAAATAGATCTTGAACCTATGAAAGTATGTGGACATTCTTCCTAGCCTTGTTTTGTGATTCACTTTGTGGATGTTGATTTCTTATTTTTAAGCCAATTCCTTTGGGCCTTTCTTGGTTCTTCTTCCTAGCCATTTTAATGAAGCCCTTACTTTCGTAATGCCAAGGAAGAAGACCAATAAAATAAATATTAGTTTATAATTGTATTACAATTATTCAAGTAGTAGTTAAGAAATCCCTACATGACCAAAAAAAAAAAAAAACATGCTTTTAGTAACGTGGTAGCACAACCTTTTAACATAACTACCTTCTTTAGTTCCAGCCCTACCATCATGCTGATGAGGTGTGTGGCACAACTTGTCTTAATGAAATGATATCATAACAATGGGAGGGTTGTGCCACTAAGGTAACAACTTCTAGTATAAACCAAATGCATAATTTATGCATTCCATGAAGGTATTCAAGTCCTAATTAATAACTATCATTTATCTTATTTTTTGTTTCCTAGTCCTTTGCCACGTTATATTATCATTCTAGAGCACCAAAAAAAAAAAAAAACCAAGTTTGTTTCATTATGCCTCCATGGCCAAGAAATACATCAAGGGGTTGTCATCTTCCTTTCCCTAATAGTTTAATAGCATTTTCAACTTCTAAGATGCAGGTAAAAGGGAATAAAAATGAAAAAAATTGAAAAAAAAACAAGAGAAATGGGGTAGAGAGGAAAAAGAGAGAAAAGGAATGTGTGAGAGAAGAAATAAAATATATATGCAAAATGAGAAAAATCTACGAGAGAGAAAACTAGGGCCATCTTTTCCCCGGAATCCTCACCCATAAACATGTTTAAACCCTAAACCCTACAGATTGTCACCCCTTTAATAAAATTGCCCTTGCCCAATCTAGCAAAGGTAATTTTACTGAAGGGACCATTATTTTCAATTTCAACAAAATGGGGCTATGTGTAGGCCCATGAAGATTTTTTTTCAAGCAAATAGGATTGCTAGATATGGTGGTTTGAATTTGTTATTCTAGTTATCTTGAGTAAACTCAAAATTCAATGTGTAATGGCTATTTGCAAAAAGGATTCTTGCACATACTTGTGCACTTTGTTTAAATTTTTTTAACACCTTGGACTCACAAGGTAATTCGGTTTCTATTTAGGGGGCCAAATTCATTAGTCTTGTCATGGGGAAGCTTTCATAGGCAAGCCGCTTTATTACGTGTGTGCAAAAATGTGATGTTCATTTTAGTTTTAAATATCATATTTTAAAAAGAGAATTCCATCTTTTAATGCCATTGGAAAAAAAAAAAACCAAAACTTCAGGGGTTTTTTTTTTCTTGATTTGTACATGTTTTTGTTGTTAATCGTAAAGTTACAACTTACCCAAAATTAGGCATTAGAAGCTTTGGTGCGTTGAATTTATTGTTTTAAAACATGTGGTTTAAACATGTGATAACATTTGGGGATAAACATGATAAAAGTATAACACTTTTAATTAGTTCCAAAAATGCAAGTAACATGAAGTATTTTTCATATTTAAGTTTCCTTTTACTAGATAGGAGTAAATTCTAATTGATTATAAATGCTTATTCTACTTTCTAATTCATGGTGCACTCAAGAAATGGACTATTGAAAAGCCATTTAATATCTTAAATATGGATATGTTAATCAATAATAGCAAGCTCATAAGTGCAATTTAAACCTCTATGTAGCATGTGTTTCCAAACATACTTTTTGTAGTATGTTCATATATTAAAAATTGTTACCAACACTTGGCCTTAATTTGTTGAAACTTGAAAAAGTCATGTATGGCTTAATAATGATATTCAAAAGAATATTATTATATTATAAATGTTATTGGCCCCCAAAAAAAGAACTTGGAACTATTTTTCATTAGCTTACTTTACTATGCTTTCACCCATTCGATGATGAATGGCACATACATCTTGACCTTAGTCATGTGGAAATTGTGTTAGAAGTTACAAAAGATGATTTTCATGGAAATTTAGTGTTATAATTAGGATTTAAATGTTGACCATACCTACTTATGTTGTGAATTTTCACTTGGGTATTTTTATAAGGAATTACATTGAAGATATTCAAAGTTTTTCTTTTATTTAAAAGAGTATCATATTTTAGGAGCAAGTGCACCATTTTCATATGTTATTCATGTAGGACTTTAAGTTAGTCCAATTGATAGAATTCATAGTAGCATAAATAATGCCTAATATTCTTTTGTGGTCCTTGCATTCACTCTCCCTTTTTCCTATGAAAATGCAAAATTTTCAAAGATTTTGCTTTGGGTTGCATAAAATTGTGATGTTCTCTTAGTTTTCCATAATTTTAAGACACAAATTATAAATAGTGGTTGGTGAGTTAAAGAAGAGAGAAGAACTTACCCACTCTACTTGGAGGTTGCTTGACACACAATATGAGAAATTTTGAACAATGTTCAAACTTGATGTATCAAGTTTATGAGTTGTGTGCTACAACATGAATCCAATGTTTTGATTATTAGTGGGGTTTTGCAAGGAAACAAAAAATCCTCCAAGATCACAATGTGCATATTATGTTAACAAATATTTTTATAAAAATGAATTGTCCTATTTTGAAACCTAAACACTTTGATGTATTTCTTGTATTCTCTTATGATTTATGCCTTTGTTGTCTATCATCTTTTCTATGTTTGTCCATTCACAATTATTGTGATTCATGATGGCTTAAGACCTAGGAGGTGACATCCATCTTTGTACATTACAAGAAGGTTCCATTGTAACAACCTTACCTACATAGGTTCAAGAAATGATGTGTGTATATTATGGTTTGAAGGTACGAAATGACAAAATGACTAAAACAAATAGGCATATGTGAAAATTTGGTTTTTTTTCTACTATTATTGATCCTTTACCTAATTTTCATAAGAAAAAGTCCACCTAATTTGTTCAAATGGAATGAGGGTTATATATATGCTTCAAATCTACCTAGTCAAATTGTACCTCTTGGATACCTACCCCTCCATAGTTAACCTAACAAGATGGCATTGAATGTTTTTTTGGATCATTCGCAACAGTTGGGAAAATGATATAAATCAAAATAATTATTCAATATTTTTTTGTGGAGAGCATGGTTTTTCTTTTCAATTTTGTGATATAAAAGGTTTTACATAAAAATTCCAAAAAGAAAAGAGAAAAAAAAATCCAAAATTTTCTCAATTTTTTGGGTCAAAAAATTGACAAAATTTATCAAAAGAAGGAACATGGGGGGGGGAGGGGGGAAATGCATGTTGGAAATCTACAAATTGATCCTTTAGTCTTCAAAACATTTTCCTTTTGTTTAAGTGAAGTTCTTGTGTTTGTTGGTTGCCACCACATGCCTAAGGCTTGCTTTTAACCCAATTGTTTTTTGGGCTTGAACAATTTTAATCGTGACATTGAGAATGTAAAAAACCTAGTCATATTTTTTATGCATTTACTGAATTCAATATCTTTTTAATTTAACCTTGGAAGAAAATATAATGATATTTTAATGGAGTCAATGATGTACCTTTCCAATATGGTGAAAGCAATAGGAAAAAATTGGAGTAAAGTATAATAGGAAGCCTCTTCTACATGATAAAACTAAGATTTGTGCAAAAACCATTTTTGAGGTTGTTACTATAGAATTGAGGAAGCTAATGAGGGTAAGTGAGTGTTGGTTATCAAATTTTGTGTTATATCATGATGGTGCATAGATCTTAAATAGGTAAATAGAAATTAAGTCACATTTGGTCATTGAACCTCTTTGACATTCTTTTTGTTGTTGTTGTTGTTGGCATGTTAACAAGATGAAGGTCTAGAGACTACAAATCCATGGATATATTTTCAGATTGAGATTTATGCAACTTGGTGAACCATGTGCGGGATTCCATTATATATGTCGATGATCACACTTGGTACTTGTAGAGTATGTGATGAACCACAACTTACTTACCAAAGGTCCACCTTGGTAACATATCTTGTAAACCCTCCTACTTCCTCCTCCTCCCCCTCATCACCTAGGTGAAATTCCCCCCTCTAAGTGGGCACCTACCAAAAGTAGGTAACTAGGGAATGTAAAGTGATTGCCATATAGGAAGGTAAGTAAGTAAGTAAGTAAAGCATTTGGTGGCTACTAGGTAGGTGATGATTGTGGATGGTTAGCACATTGCTAACCACTGTGGTTAACTATTGGCAGAAATATGATGAAAAGGGCAAACAATATTATAACCAATGTTGGGTGGGTACTGGGTACTTGTTGCCCTAATTTGGTTGGTAGGAATTATTGATTCTGGTTCCAGTTAATAAGAACTTAATTGGAACCAGGTTTGGGTTTTTGCAACTGGAATAGGAGTTGAGACCTAAATTATTTTCTTAAATAATTGAATTCATGACAAGGTTCTATTTAGGTGTGGAATTGGAAGTGGGATTCCAATGGGAGTTTTGAAAAACAATTAGCACTAGTTATTACTAATGTTGATCAAGTGTGAGATTTTAGCCCGAATCTGAAGTTGGGTACTTGGCTTAACATGTTTTGATGGGGGGAAGATCCACCACAAAACCCACTTCAACAAGTCTAAATTGTAGGAAAATCTGGCCTCAGCCCAACTTGAAATACATGGGGATTATGTAATTTTGACAAAAAAATTCAGCCTAGTGGGTGTTAAGGTAGTTTTGCCCTAGGTTGGCTCTTAGGTGCAGTAGGTATAAGCCATAAGCCTTAAGCCTTAATATAAGGATTTGGGGCTAGAGTTTAAGGACTTGGCTCCAAGCTCCCATTGTTGTAGTTTGTTGGGTCCTATCCCTACTAGGGACATGGATTGTCAAATTTGGTCCTGGTTACCTTAAATTATTATTTTTCACATTGTGAGAACTTGAGATATTCTAGTTTTTTTTAAGGCTTCTTCAAATTGGCAATGGTTAATACGTCGGGGTTTGACTCTTTTCACACTGGTGGAGGGACTCAAGTTTTATAATGTTTAGGTTTAGGGTTGCAAAGGTCTGGTGGTAGTGATTTATTTGGTTGAATAGTGAGGAGGGAGGAGACCATTGGGGAGGGTAGTGTCACCAACAAGAGGTGGGAAACAAAAAAAAACATCAATGCAAACAACCAAATCTATACTTCATTATCAAGAAAATATAATATTTTTTTATTGTTACAATCAACACAAAAAAATGATATTAGAGTTATCTCTAAAGTCACCCTCATCACCCTCTCTGTCACCCACTATACCCTCTTTCAGTGGTATCCGCAAAGTAAGGAAATTTTATTAAATCGCAGTATGAATGCTGAATCTCAGCATTTAATGCACAAGGTTCGAGAGTAATTATAGTAGTTGTACAAGTAGGAGCAGTGAAAATATATGTAGCAGCAGTGGAGGCCCTCAGGAAAAGGGAAAAGAGGGGATGAAACTCGGTTTACCACCAAAATTGGTGGAAAAAACTAGTTTGGGTGCCAGTTATTTCGTTTTCCCAGATACGCATTTGATGCCCTATTATGCCAAAATGGGCCATTCTTGTCCCCTGATCGCCTTCGCCTGACTTAACTACGGATAACTTTATTATCCGAAAAGACTATTTCTTTATAAGAACCATCATCTATCACAAAGCATCATGCTGAATTTGTGTTCCACGGCATTTAATAAAAAACATACGACAAATATTACATGCAATTGCAATATATAAACCATTTAAACCATCAATAGGTTCTTTCAATTCTACACTAGCAACAAAGGTAGAGAAAAATACCCAAAGATTGTCCAACAAACTATAACAAGGGGTGCGTCACATTGTGGCATTGCCATTTACACTAAAAAGTATCTTAAGGCAAAAGAAGAATTATGGAAACTCAAATATTTTCACCATGCAAAAATCTACCTAATCTTCAAAAATAATCCTCTAAAAGAAACCAAAATCCTTCAAGATATTATAACTCTATGATAACTAATCTCAAGTTTCAACACAAGCCAAAATATCATCTTTCAAATTTAATCCTCATATAAAAAATACATAGACCTATTATTATTTTTACCTAGGGGCCTATAAAAATCCCTTAAGCTACTACTATACTCTATAATGAATCTAAACACAATATCCTTGCCTTCTTGGTAGGCCAATAAGGCCAATAAATGGGAAATTTGACATAAAAATTATGTACGGAAGGCAAACATGTTCTTAGCTTTGTACTATTCATCTACATTCATCTACCTACCCACCTAGCAGCCATAAGTGCCTCCGTACCTACCTACCTTGTCTTATTATGCGCAGATTCTGACTCTTTTCTCTCACACCACAGGCTTCTTTGTACCTGCCCGCATAAAATGGTCTGGGTGGAGCCCATTCCAGTACATAACCACCCGGCTGGTGTAGATTCTGCCACACTCGACTTCTGGGACCTGGACAACACCCAACGTTGCCACAGAATTCGGCACCACAATTAAATCACGTAATCGGCACCCAAAATTTTTGGGACCTGGGAAAAAGGAAAAAAAACCTGATTCTGCCACAGAATCGATACTAGTTTCTGCCACAGAATCGGCACTGTAACCAAATCACATAATCGACACTCAACTTCTGGGACCTGGACAAAACCGACGCTGCCACAGAATTCGGCACTCAAATTCTGGGACCTGGGGAAAAATCGATTCTGCCACAGAATCGGTACTAGTTTCTGCCATAGAATCGGCACTAATCACATAATTGACACTCAACGCTGCCACAGAATTGGGCACTAATAAAAATCAAAATCACATAATCGGCACTCAAATTCTGGGAGCTGGGAAATTCTGGATTCTGTCACAGAATGGGTACTAGATTCTGCCACAGATTCGGCACTAGATTCTGCCTCACAATCAGGGCCGGTGATGAGGCAGGCCCACTTAAGAGATATTATGTACCCGGGTCGTGCAAGGCGGGTTGTGGGCCAGGGACTTTTCACACTAGAGTCCAGAAGCAAAAGGGCGTAAAGTACTGGTACTAGTAGACCTGGTACAGTTAGTGTGGTTTTTGTCCACGTGCAAATTGGCTTCTGGCTATGGCGCTCAAGAAACCGAGAGGGATTCAGAAGAGTAAGTCTTTGTGTTGGCGAGCAGATTTTCCTCTCACATTTGTTGACAAGCAAATAAGGACGAGATCAAGACACTAGAGAAGTTACAAGAAATTATAACGCCCATTTTATGCAAATTTGTTCAAGTCTCTTCGGGAGCTTTCACTTGTTTGAGAATGGATACCTGTTTCTCTAGCAGCTGCAGTGCGAGATTCATCTCAGCAGCGAAAGTTCAGTCGTTGCATCTGCATGCAGCTAGACTGCCTCGGCAGCAGCAGCTTCACTTTCTGAATCGTACATTTGCAGTGAGGAAATTAGGTCGAGCTTGTGGCCGAGTGGTTGCTGCTGCAACAGGTGGGAAGCAGAAGCAGCCAGTCGAGACAGCTAATGGCGGGATGATCAGTGCCGGCGAAGCAAGTCCGGGATTTGATGGTACTAAGCCATCTGTTACCAAAAAAAGTGTAGTTAGTAACATCTTGTTTGGCAAGTCGAACGCGCATGTGGGCAGCGGCTTCAGCACATTGAATGGTTCAACTGCAGTTGATCATAGTATTCAGATTGATCCATTGGGTGTCTCGACAACAGCCGCCGCGGCCGCGTGGCTATGCGATGCTTTGGAGAAAGTGCTGGTGTGGATGTTTGTAGACACTGATCAGCAAGGAAAGAATCCATCGTCAAGTTCCCAATTTTTTCTGACCGGCCACTACGCACCAGTGTCTGAGACAGACCCGACTTCCAATCTCGCCATCTCTGGATCAATTCCTGTGAGTCTATACAATCTACCACTATCACTCATAATAATATGTTTGTGAAGTTCTTGTCTATTGATCAAATTAGCACAACTCAATCACTAATTCTTGCCAGAGAATTTCTTTCAAGAATCCTAAATTCGGTCTAGCCCAGGCCTAAACCCTAAACCCTTTTCTTTCCTGAGATACTCAGTGGGTATCTGGTGGGTATGGTACCATGGAAAGAAAACATGAAATCAACAGGACATGGGAATTTCAGAAAATGGAATGCCCATACTTGCAGGGTGTTTCATCTTCTGATATGGTCGCCCCCTCAGCTTTTTATGCTCTGCAAAGTGCTCTCTAAATGCACTAGAGAAAATTCCAAGGAGGTCTCTTTGCTTGGGCAGATGGTGCAAAGCTCACATGTTAGCGTGAGCTAGGTGAATGCACCTAATATAATGAGCAAAGGGCGAGCCCACTCCATGACATAATGGGCAAGGGGCCTGTCCATTCCTTGACGTCAAGGTTTGGGGTGGCAGATTCAATGGTTTCTTAGAAAATCACTGTTGGTTCAACAGACATTTTGGTCACTATTATGAGTGTATGGTCTACGGTCATCAATTTGGAAGATTATGTTGTATAATGTGGTAGAAAAAAAAGACATAATCTGCCACCCCAGACCTTAAGGTATTATGGAGCGTGCTGAGTACAGGCCATTGTTCTTGGTGAGGTCTTGTCTGTGAGCAATTTAGGTGAGTTCTGAAGGTTGAGCCAAAATTCCTGAACTGACCTGGTGAGCCAAATTTTCAATCTTCAATCTTGGGCCTGTATTGAGCACACTACATAACATAATGGATTTCATGATTTGCACAACAGACATGTGAATGGGCATGAGGATTTTGAACAATGGAATGAGGTCAGGTAGATCCAGAAAGACTTGTCCATTGTGCCTTAAGAAAACCATTATTACTGTACTTCTGTCTTAAACAACAAATGTCAGCATATCTTGTAGAAATGTTATATTGTCCACAACAACCTGGAGTTTGGTGCTTGTTTCTCAAGGGTTTGTTTTCTCTTGTTGCATCAATTCTAGCCTAGTTGTATATATCAAAAGGAAATTAGCTTGATTGAGAGTTGTTGCAGTGCAACAACAAAATAGCTCTTGATCAGTCTTCAAGCAAACAGACCAGACTTTGTGAGAATTTTAAAAAAATCTGAGCAAGTCTCATCTTCTTCTCTTCCAATTTCTTGACAGGAATGTTTGAATGGGGAGTTTGTACATGTTACACCAAATCCAAAATTCAATCCAGTTGCTTATTACCATTGGTAAAACTACGCCCACTTCCTTAACTTTTTGATAGCTAAAATTTCTTTCCTCTTTTGAAAAGGTCTTGGTATGATTTGCTAAATTGATTGCAAAAATGAATGACTTGTGGCTTATTTGTTTCTCAGCATCTAATGAATGGTATAGCTTGTTGGTCCTTCAACTTCTTGTTTGGTTTAAGTAGCTTATGTGATTGAAAGGTGAATGTGAAGTGCCTCAATCTAGTCTTTTATGGTATAACTTGTTGTTCCTTCCTTACATAGAGCTATTTTAAATGCAAGAATGTGTGCATGCATGTCTTTCACTTGATGATTATAGATCATCTTCTTTAACTTATTTTGAAAAATCTTGCATAAGAGAGAAATTT
>Ga0209208_10004398_pt1 | contig 19980 bp, 17 predicted proteins | sample S1TSphfallax_3_FD_187694 | JGI IMG/M metagenome (GOLD analysis project Ga0209208, IMG submission 187694) | Host-associated microbial communities from peat moss isolated from Minnesota, USA - S1T2_Fd - Sphagnum fallax MG (SPAdes) (version 2) | ecosystem: Host-associated > Plants > Peat moss >...
AAATTGAGATCCCACATCCTGAAAATCACGTCCTAAAAGTTTTCAGGTTTCGATCTTGGAAACCGCGAGTGTGAAAATCCAGGCCCCAAAGTTGAGATCCCAAGTCCTGAAAACCATGTCCTGAAAAGCATATCCTACGGTTCTGGTCCGGTTACCACGCAAAGAGTGACGGGTCGGACAGACGGACGGACAGACGGACTCCAGGTCCACCGCAGATACAAAAAGAAAGCAGAGGATCAAAGTGAAGCAAATGTCCAAACAAACACCACAGCGGGCGCCTCTTGTGGCAATCAACTGGCTGCTGAAGCATCCGCTTGGAGATTTCCGGAACGAACTGCAGTAGCGGTTCCGGTTCTGGTCCGGTAACCACGCAAAGAGTGACGGGTCGGACAGACGCACGCACGGACGCACTACGCGAATTTATATATAAGATTCTTCACAATATTCCTTTCTTTAGGCTTCTTCCCACTTGCTATTTCTACCAAAATATTCCTTGTTTTAGCCTTTCCAACTTGGTATTCAATAATAATGCAACTTCTTCCTTGGAAGTAGTTGGAAGTAGTTTCATTGATGGAGTTGTGAAATGCAGGTTAGGCCGATGTGTCGGGAGAGCATGGTGTGAGGGTCACAACATTTGAGTTAATCAAATTGAGAACAACCTCACTTCTTACATTAGGTTGAATATACTATTATTTCTTTCTTTGTTCCATTCTTATGTATTTTCCCTATCTTTTGTGTTCTCTTAAAAAATTATTAGGTTTTTCATGTTACTCGGTAAATGCCCTTGCTTTATTCTTCTCAAATATTTATAAATGCTTATAAATGTCCTGTTGGTGTAATTCTTAGTTTGTTTCTAATTGTACAATTGTGTTGTTAAATTTGTTGACTTGTTGTGTACTCATTGTAAAATATCTTTTGTAAAAAATAGTTTTAAAAATTCATTTCAATATGACCTCACTTACATGTATAATCTCTCATGTTATGGGATGAGGCCTCCTGACATTGCTTTTCAGCTCATATGTTAAGTAATGTTTTCGAGGGCCAGGTTTTTTAGGATTTTTTTTTTTTACCTCATGCTTGTTCACAAGTTAGGGAGGCTCATTAGTTGCCAAACCTGTTTGCTAGTTTTTTCTTCTCACATCATGCATGTAGTCTAATTTCAATAAATTGATGTTCCACTGAAATGAAAATTTACAATTTTAATACACTTTCAACTTTTTTTCATGTTACCGTGTAAATGCCCCATGCTTCATTCATTCTTCAAATTTTGCAAATGCTTATAAATGTCATGTTTGTGTAATTCTTAATTTTTATCTAATTTTACAATTTTATTACATTTATCAACTTCTTGTCTATTTATTGTAAAATATTTTTCCTAAAAAAACAGTTTTAAAAAATTCATTTCAATATGAACTCACTTACATATATAGTTTCTGATGATGTTATGGGATGAGGCTTTGAGGGCATTGCTTATGAGCCAACATGTTAAGCCATGTTTTTAAGGGCCAAGTTTTTTTCCATTTCATTACTTGGAAAGTCTAAACATGTAAGTAGTTCTTAGGAGTCGTAATTTTCAAAAGATTTTATACAAATAAGAAAAACATATGGCCATGTCATCACCAAAGGATTTTCCAATGTGTCTATGACATTATAATTTATATTTCTAAAGTTATTTCATTTTATTTATAAAAATAAATGTTATGAATATATTTTAATAATATTTGCTACGCATATTGATACTTATAAATAATTATAGTTATTGTACGTATAGCTAGTTGTGGGATAGGTTAAAACCTTACATGATTATTATTATTATTATTTTATAATAGACCATTTATCCTCCATAATACTTATCCTTCATAGCTTTGCGTTGTCAGATAAAAATATTAATAATAGTATTTACTAATTATAATTAATAATATGTATTACAATACTGACAGCAATGATTGCTCTAATAATGACGGTAATAATTTACAGTCATATTTACTGTAATATTACTCTAAATATTTGGAATTATTTCCTTCCCTCCTTTATTTTTTAAAAAGAAGGCAATTTGGGAAAACCTCAATTGACAGAGAGGAAATAATTGCAATAATAATAATTTACAAATTATTAACTGGAAAATTGCATCTTTTTTTTCCTCTGTATTGCAGGCTCATTGATTGATTTTTGTGTGTGCTTTTTGTATTTCTAGTTCAAAAATTTCCACACCTATTGGCTCAATTTTCCTCTCTTTTTAATGATTTTTCTTGTCAGACTACTGATGTCCGGACAAATAAGTCAAAATGACGTTTCGTGTTTAGTCCCCCCCCTGTGGACTTCTCACTACGTTGTTAATCAATAATTTGTTTCTGGCGAATTTTTGCATTGTTGCTAAAAAAATGAATTTCTTTCTTTGGAAGTGTAAATTCAAGAAAAAAATCAAATATTCATTTCCTCGAAAGGTGGTGGACTTGGGCCATTTTCTCAATGAAAAATCCGTTAGAAGTATAGGTCGAAATCATATTTGGCAGGTCGAATTTTGGCAGACTTTTTGTAGTAAAAAAAAATGTTGCATTGCAAGTGGGTCAAGATCCTCTGACAGACCAAATTTTATGGGTCGTTCAATGGAGGCCGTGGAGAGCCGATGACATCTGTTCCTATGAGCATATCACAACAGTCCGATATGCGATGATGTGATCTGGACCGTTAAAGGGGGAATAAGGTTGAAGGAACTTGGGGGATTGACCTAACTGTTCTTTCTCTCTGGTGACGGTGCGCGTAACTGGGGTTTTGTGAATACTATCACTTCTCTCGAGTTTATTTCATCTGTGCCTCAGTCAAATTTAGACTCTCTGGCCCTACAAATAGCTACAAGGTGGTAGGATTCTGAAAAATTCTTAACTTCTAAGGTATCTTGCAACCAACCCTAGCTAAATTCCCTTGTTGCCGATGTGGCTACATCACAAAAACTCGTGGAAAAAAACAAACACTCCTCCTAGGATGAGGTTGCCATTTAAGAATTTAAATATTGTAAATTTTCATAATTAAATTACTGTAATTTTTGGTAGTTAAATTACATTAATCTCAGTAATTACATTCTTGTAATTCTTAGTACTTTTTAAGAACTTGAATATTGTCATTTTTAGTAATTAAATTCATGTAATCTTTTTCCCATTCTGCTTTTCCGCATTTTAATACTATACTTTTCAATATTTTCATTAATGTAATATTTAGCCATTACATTTCTGTAATTTTCAGCAAATGAATTATTGTAATGTTATGGTATTTAAATACTAATTTTTTTTGTAATTTAGCTACTACAATTTTTAGTAAATAAATTGATGCAATTATCAATATAAAAATTTCTGTAACAAAATTTCCGTTATTTTTCGTACTTTAAACTATTGATTGTTGAACCATTTGTGTCACTGAAAAGCAAACAGAGTTGAAAACTATGTTTGGATTTCAAATTGTTCTTGATATTGTTAGCAAGCTTTCATCAAGTTATATCTAGTTGAATTAATTTCAAGATTTTTGATCAAAGATGTGGAAGATTCAAGAGTTTTTAGTGGCTTTTCCATGGCTGAAAATTCAAACAAGTTACAAATTTTGGGCTGGGAAGGAAAAATAAATTGGGCTTGTGTGTGTTATTTGGTTTGGAAATTCATGCTTGAGCCAATGGCACAACCATATTAACCGCATTTGAAATTGTGACTACATAATTTTCCAACATAGGTCTATGTCATACCAAATCTGACAATTAATTTAAATATATAGCTTCTCATATTTATTAACTTTTTATAAAAATCTAAAGTTATCCTAAAAATTGTTACCATGTCTTCAAGAGGAAAAAATCATGGTTGCAATTTGGGTTCAAAATCTATTCATGAAGATTTTATATTTGTTGTCATAAAAAAAATCAAAAATTTGAAATTTTCAATATTTTTAAAGGAGTAATATAATTAACATCAAAATGGCCAATTTATAACGTTGTATTTCTGAAATAGACTATGTGGTTAATTGTTTCATTTTTTAATCAATATTCCACATGTATTCCGAAGTATCTTTTTTTAAATTCCCATAAATTTAATCTTCAAAAAAATAATATAATTTGTGCCAAAGCCACCTAGGAACTACAATTTTTATTTCAATTTTTTAAACCCCCTTCGGCATCAAAAGAATGTTGATTTATAAAAGTGTGACAATATTTGAAAAATTGTTTGTGTTATGATAACGACAGTGAGGGGGCATAAAACTTCTCAGCAACTGATGAAATGAAGCCTCGTTATTTTTATCTTCTTTTGGGGAGGAATGGACGGACCAAAATTATAACAATCAATAAGGGGGAGTGCCCTGAGTCTCTTAATCCTTTTTGGGGAGGGTGGGGATGTAATTTGTTGCAACCAATGAGGGGAGCCTCCGTGCCTTCAAGGGCCTAAGTCTAGTTACATCCTTTTTGGGAGAGGGTGGAGATACAAAGTCTTGCAACCAATGAGGTGAGTTAATATGTCTTCTATGGGCCTTGTTTTTCTATTTTATTTGGGAATAGGGGGTGCGAGGGAAACCCTAAACTTTTGTGTCCAATGTTGGTAAAGTGCATTATTATTTATTTTCTTGGGAGGTTGGGTTTAGGGGTGATAACAAAATTTGGTTGCCAATTATGAGGTAAATTAGCATGCTCTGAAGCGCCCACTTTTCTCACAAAGTAATGTCACCCTCAAGGATGGACAAAGAAAATATGGACTTCAGAGCATATTTTTGTGAACAAACTTTGGAGATAGGTGGGTAGTCATGGTTTTTTTTTTATTGGATGGTTGGTTGGGAAGGGCCATGTTCAATAATTGTTTCAAATTTTGGTGACAACATTAACAGTAGGAAATTTCGTTAGAACGCAGTAGCACCCACGTGTACACGAACCGTTGGCTGCCTGTCATGCATCAATTTTCGATGAAACTCAATTGAGTTCATTCCAAGTTTCACCTTGATGACCTTGAGCTAACCACCATGGTTAGCTAGAAAGCTAGAATGGACAACATTGTTGGATTATACTTTAATACCTTGGCCGGTTCAATAGCAATCATTTATTGTTTTTCAAAAAAGTTGAAAATTTCAGATATTTCAATCATCAAAAAATAATATTTGCAAAGGAAAATATTGAACTTTTAAGAATTCCTATTTATTGAAATGACAATTTCAAATTAAACTATTTATTCAACAAACATGTGTTGAATTGGCCAAGGTACTATGGTATATTACCCTAAAGTACATGGAATAGAAGCAAAACAACGAGTCATCACAGTTAGCCAAGGTCCAAAACCCAAGGATACATTGCTCTTTGTCCACGGCCATTCATCCTTCACGGCGCTCTGGTGGGCGCACGGTAATTTTGGATACATAATCTTACTTTTATGAAGAATCTACTTTTTCCAAGTTTTTAATTGGTGTGAAATTTGGAAATGAGTTGCAATTTTCTGGTTAGGGGCTTTTTTTGGGAAAATTTTCAAAGAACTTCTCCCAAAAAAGTAAGGAATTTAAAGCTCAGTTTGCCATATTTTAACTTTCTGCTCTTGCGCAAATTGAAAAAGTGGTAGAAGCATTTAGACTTTTTCAATTTGTGCAAGAGCAGAGAGTTAAAATAGGATTCCTATTTATCCAATAGCTAATCTTGGTGGAATCCTCTGAGAAAATGGTTGCCAATGTGGCCACATCACAAGTTTGAAAAAAGAAAAATAATAATAATGTTCCCAATCAAGTAACCACATCAAAAAATATCGTATCTTTTTTTCTTCCAAAAAACCGAAGAATAAATTTGATACACTGTAAATTCAACGAGACCATGACCAAAAGTTTGTCGTCCTCCATTGTAATTGACAAACTTGATGAACTTGTATAGAATGCGAAGACCAAAAAATAAAAAAGCCAAATATTTAGGCTCTTTAGCCCTACAAGGATAACTCAGCTCTATTTCCTTACTTATTCTGGCGGTTTTTTTATAAAAAACTCCCAAGAACCTTTCAGAAGGTCGACAGCCCATTTCAGATTTTGCAATAACCTGAAACTTTTCATCATGAAAAAGTTGCTGATGTATAGGATTTTTGATATTTCTTTGGAATACAAAAAAAAATTGAATCCACCAAACTGGGCTTGGGTGAACTGCACTAATGTTTCTCTCTTCTTTTTTTTCCAATTTTCGAAGGTTGCATCAAATGTGAAGAACGCCTTGCATAAGATTTGTGAATAAATTGCAACCTCTTCATAAAATAAAGTAAAACCTTGTTGTAGGTTGGCTAACTATAGAAGATAATGATAGAAATCTGGTTATGTAATGTAACAACCACCCCTTTCCCCCAAAACGATTTTTAAAAAAATCCAAAACACGCTCCTCCAGAACCTAGAACCCTAAACTTAAAACAATAAAAAAAATTCCAAATCTTAAATAGCTCTACCAACCCCACCCCCCAAGTCCCAAAAGCCCTTTTTCCCCAGACCAAAAAAAAAAATCTTCTAAATAAAAAAAAATCTAACAACCACCCCCACCTCCACCCCTTTCCCCCAAATAGTAAAAAAAAATCCAAAAACACCCTCCTCCAAAACCTAGAGCCCTAAACCCAAAACAGAAAAAGAAAATATAAAATTCAAATCTTAAAAAATAAACCACCCCCACCCCTTTCCTCCAAAACCTAGAACCCCATGTCCCCCAAACCAAAAAGAAAATAAAATTCTTAAAACTACCCCCACCCCTTTCCCCAAAATATGATTTAAAAAAACCCCACGCCCCACGCTCAAAACCCACACCTGCCAACCCCAAATCCTAAAAACCCACACCCTGACTTAAAAACTCCCATACCCCCCTCAAAACCAATTCCCAAACCCTGCGCCCCCGCCCAAACTCCAAATCTTGTCCCTCCTAAACACTCTTTGCAGCGATCCAAAGAATGTGGTATTCATTGTGAGTGGGTGCCCTCGCAGCAAATTGGCCGAGTGCTTCTCTCCGTGTTAGAAGCTTGGCCTTGCTGCCGACCACGGCTTCTTTTACACGTAAATCATGTGTGGTGCATGCATGTCTTCATGACTGACTGACTTCCTTTGCATGAAAGCTATGGTGCAATCTGGCAGATCTGGAGCAGATATCCTTCTTGTGCAAAATCACCTCGAGAGTGTGTTGGCAAATGAACCTGTGGCTGTGAAGAGTGGTGCTCAAATTGTAGAAGTCGCACCACAGGTAGGTTGTCCACATGTCCTGGGGTATCACCATCACCGGCATATGATGGGTACTGAAATGGTCAATTTCACAACAGCCCAAATTTGTAGATTTTTTTTGGTCGATGAGTCTTTATGTGACTATGGCCCATGTCTACTGTCAACATTGACATTATATGGGACATTGAGGTTGATATATCTAGGGATTTGGTTGTTGGTGCACTTGGATTCTAATCTATGTTCTGGGGGTATTGCATCAAATTTTTGAAGCTTTGCATGCCTGGATTGGCACAGGGGGTGAGCAAGGGAGTAGTGGTGGAGAAGCTACTCCTCATGATGGAGAGAGCCTCATTGCCAGATCTGGTCTTATGTGTTGGAGACGACCGGTCAGATGAAGACATGTTTGAAAACATTGAGTCCCTGATGAATGACGCCCCGAGTGCTGAAGTGTTTGCATGTATAGTTGGGCAAAAACCAAGCAAGGCCAAGTATTACCTGGATGATATAGTTGAGGTCATCAAGATGTTGCAAGGCTTGGCATCAGCCTCTGACCCATCCACTGCCCCTTCTCTACCCCACTTTGCATACATTGCATCACTCCATATTTAGGTAACAAACTCGCTCTCTTCCAACATTCCAGACTTTCCCCAGCACCCTTAAAAGATGCTCCATTTTGGTTTTGGGTTTACAAGGTGTAATACTCTGAGATGTAATTCGGGGCAGTTTCCAGGATGATGCTAATTTGGCCACCTCGGTTTTAAGTAATATGCTTGTTGTTGCTACAGGTGCCGCTTTAGGAGCTCAGACAGCAGAATAGGAATAGCTTGATTTGACAAAGATGCACACATGTATGTGTGACTGCAAATCCAGACCACCCAGATTCACCAATCCATTCCAGGTATGATTGCTCAGTTTCTTGCTCTCAATGATGCATTGAATGTCTGTATAACCCTGCTCCAGTTAAGGACAAGCTGGTCAGTAGGTCCTGTTAACTTTCTCACAAATCTGACTATGCTTTCTTGCACAGAGATCATCAAGCACAAAGGAAAGTTTGTGGAGTTAGCAGCATCAAAGTGGCTTGAACGTTATGAGGCCAATCCGATTGCTGGTTAGAATGAGCTTCTTGTGGTGTTGTTTGAGGTTTGTTGCTAAGCCTCCCGTCTGCTGCATTTGATAGGCTGATTAAGAGTGAGGAGATTAGTTTTGGGAGCCCATGGGTACAGGTGTGGAGGATGGCATTGAAGGAAGATTTAGTTACATCTAAACCACCACAGTGTGATGGCTTTTTCTACAGGCTTGTGGAGTGACGCTTGACTTGAAGGAGGAACCTCTCAGTGAGATGGATGTTGATGATGTGGTGAAAGAGTTGGTCTCACATGTTGAACAAGTATCCTTTTGCATTTGCTGGTGATAGCAAGATCAGTATCACTACATAATCACAGCATTGCAATCCTGTTCTTGTGATAGGATTCTTGTGAAGTTTCTCTCTCTTTTGTTCATAGCCATAACCTTGTTTTCTGTTATTGAGATGCAAAATTGGGTGATCTTGTCAAACAATTCATTGATGTCCGAATTGGAATTTTACAAGTCAAATGATTATTGTTTCTTTGATCATAGTTTGCAGGGTGGTTTGGAAGATATCCTGGGCTCAAAACAAAAAGATTCCCACAATTTCAAAGAGAACTTGGTTACATTTTGGGATACTATAGTGCGAGAATCTTGAGAGGGTGCTCTATCTGACCAACAGTTGATGGAGAAATGCATGGACCATGTGATTGCACTACCTTGGTATGTTGAACAACTCTCCATAGGATGTGAATGACATGCCCATTATATATATGAAGGAGATCTACGGGAGGATGGAACTCTTATTCCGTTCGTGTACAGTGTCAGAATCAGAGACCAATCTGTACAGTATTTCCCCTTTTTTATTGTGTTATCTCTAGGATGCCTTGCAGATAGATGGTAATTCTCTAGATGTGTGGTTTTATCTTTTTCCTTGTCAAAACTTGCTCTCATGCAGTTTGGTAGGTGAGTGGCTTTATCTGCTCCAACTTGTAAATCATTTGAAGGTTCTTGTACGTGACCCTGGGGATCTGCTGTGGAAATTTTTTGCACGCAAACCTCCTCTCAATTTTCCTCCACAAATGTCTAGATCATTGCCCCCTTTGGAAATCCCAATCAATTGAGCCCTGCATTAGGGAGTGGTTTGCAACCTTCCAGACATTTAAGTTTTTCACTAGATGTTAATGCATTCCATAGTACCCACTTTTGTTGCACACTATGACATTTTGGCAGAGAGAATCCTGGTTATCATGTGGTAGCTTTGAGGCGCTGTAGAGTTCATGTTAACGGTGGACACCAAATTTGCAGGTTTTAGTATCAGCCCCACCTATGGGTGCTCCCTACACAGTTCCTCAACCAAGACCGTCTGGACGGGGTTATGGTATTGCTTAAAATCATGTGCCCACAAAAGGATGGCCTTCTCAGGTAACAGGTTCTGCTCCTGTACCTACCTCTGGAGGTATGCCACCTCATGGCAAAGACTCTACTTTTGGGTTCAAGACCCGGGATGGCACCTGCAATGCCAAGTCCTTTTGGAACAGGCTCTGTTCTTCATGAACAAACGGCCCCCATTTCAAGCTTTTCCTCCCCAACACTTGTTGCCACTGTGGATGCAATTACATCCACGACCCCTTTTTATGTCCTGCCAATGGGAATATGAGGGCATCTTCCCTGGGCAGCAGCAGAAGCACTGGTTGGATCTCCATCAGATAGGATGCTTGCATCTGGTCCACATCCCTCAGGTAGTCCAGAACCACAACCTTTTCAAGCTACAAGAGAACCTTCTATTCCCAAGGAGGCCTCCCACTTCCTACATGGGCTCCTTATGGTGCACCGCCTTCAGTGCCTCTTACAATAGCCTCTCAGGGTGGTATGACCACATCTAAGAGCAAACTAGCTTGACTTTGCAACAATTGTGCAAGTAAAAACTAACGTTGTCCCTCCTACAGAACAAGCAGTTACTGGTTTTTGGGGACAAGGTGAAGAAGGGTGTTTGTGAAACCATGCCTGATCTTAATGGATGGACTGCACACAAGACTGAGGATGGGCCAATCTATTACTACAATTCTTTGTCTTGTCAATCAACATATACTCGACCAGTTGAGTTTAAAGGAGAGGTAACATGAATAGTCATTTTACACCTCCGACTTCTTGGGATGTTTATGTCTGGACAAATGGGTTGTCCTCTTTAAGTTTTGCAAGGTCTGTCACATCGGTTCAGTGCCACTACCATGGTTATACAAGTTTTCTTTGATGATTGGGGCTATTTTCGATTCCTTTGGAGCATTCTTTCTAGATAGTATTCCAAGATATTGTTTTCGCTAAAAAATAGCCCTCCAAGTGCTCCCTTTTTTGATCAGCTTAAAGGGCGTTCTCCAAAGCCAACATCTCAACCTTCATTACATCTCTCATTTCAGAAATTGGAGCAGCTTGTTTTTCCTGTGTGGTGTGCTCGGAGCTCAATACTTGAAGTCTTTCAGCAAGCCCATGATTTTCTTCTTTGTAGAACTGAAGCTCATTATTGAGCTCCTCCAACCTTCCTTTTTAGTCTTTGATATCAAGAGTGACAGAATCTACAGCCTTCTCCAACCTCCCTACCTCATGCATTGCTTGATTAGCTCTCTGTTGTTCTTCATTGAGGGCATTAATGAGCCACTTTGTCCCCATAGCAGGGAAAGTGATTGAAGATGAAGATGGTTTGTTGAGGCACCTCACTACTTTTTCAAATGTTTTCTCTTCCTCTTTCCTATTTAGTTCTTTTTGGTTTCTTCTTTTCTTTGTCTTTCCCTTGCTTCTTGGTTTGCTTAGTACTCTCCATCTCTTGTATGTTTTGTCGATGTGATTAACATCATGATATTGTCTTCATATTATTGTTAATGTTTTGGTAGAAAAACAATATATTGATTAATGTCTGGCATTGACCTCCACCCAATCATTGCAGATATATAATAATTTCATAAAAATTACATTGTTAATGAATTATGATTTATGAATCAATTGATTGGTTAGTAAGAAGTATGAACTAAAAGTGAATGTTATTTTTAGAATTAAATAATTAATAAATGGTACCTATAATTATAGATAGGTTTGTAATTGGGTAGGTGGGTTAATTAATTAGCTAGTTAACTAGTTAATTAATTAATTTCTTGTTTACATGTATAGTTATATAGTTTTCAAAATAATAAATAAGCACAAAATATAATGGAAAATATTTCTAATTACAAGTCAATTTGTAATTGAGGTAGAACTAGAAAATTTAACCCATCTGTTTTGTCTTCTAATCTCATCTTGGAAATTATATAACAAATGTGCCTTTTCTTATGTTTTCACACAAAAAAACATGTGCAATTGAGGATGATTTCAAATAGGTTTAACTGTAAAAAATATATATAAAATGAAATAACAATATTTATAGTTTTTTTTAGCCCACCTAACTTGCTATCTACCTAGGTAGGTAAGTAGGTACGTAGGTATGTAGGTAGGTACATAAGTTTTAATTATTTATTTATGTAAATAGGTAAATAGGCATGTAGCCTAGGAAGGGAGGTATATCCTACCTACCTATTTATTCAAATAAACATTTGTTTGATTTTTTTCCAAAATATAGTTAATATGTTATGTGGCATATTTTGATTGTGCCATGTATCACAATTTAGGTCCATCTAAAATTAATGTTCATTATGGATCACTAAGATCAATGTTTCAATTTTTAAAAAATGAGCACTCAAAATTATTTGTAATGCCACATGGTGGATTTTGGTATTGTCAAGTGACACCATCACAAGTCATTGGAATATGATGGCATGGATTTTTTCAACATTCAAAATCATTTTTTTTAATTACTTTAATTTAATACATGTGGCAAATAATGTTTGGATATTTGATCATTATAAAAATAATTGCAAAAATAAGGCTTCCTTGCAAATGTTATGCAAATGGTCAAAGGATGAACATGTATACATTGATCATATACATCATCATCCATGGTCCATTTGGTGACGTCATGATTTATGATTAAATGTTGCGTAAGATTATACTTATGTAACCAAGGCAATTTTAGTTGTAAATGTTGATTGCAACTATTTTATAATTGCAAATTAAAATCGTAAATTAACATTTTTCTTTTAGTGCATATAACTGCACCATTAATCTTGAAGAAATAGCACAACCTCCATTCAAACCCATCTACAATTTATCACAAGACAAATTTGCAACACTTCGTGAATACATCGATGAGAATCTCAAAAAGAAATTCATTTGACACCAAATCTCCAAGCGATGCCCTTAATCTTTTGTCAAAAAGAAAAATGGTTCTTTACAAATGTGTGTTAATTATCATGGATTAAATTGATGCACCATCAAGAATCGATATCCTTTGCCTTTGATTTCAAGGTTGTTGAATTAATTAAGTCATGTGAAGGTGTGCACCAAGATCAATTTATGTAAAACATACAACTTGGTGCCCATTCAAGAAAGCAATGAATGGAAAACAACATTTAAAACTTGTTACAACCATTTTGAATATGTTGTGATGCCATTTGCCCTTATTAACACCCATGCTATCTTTTAACATTTGATGAATAACGTCTTTCCTGAAAACTTGGATGATTTCCTTATTTATTATATCAATGACATCCTCATTTTCTCAAAGAACATGGAAAAACATGAATGTACATTTGGTTTTGGAGAAAATTCGAGAAGTTGGACTTTATGCCAAATTTAAAATGTGTGAATTTCATGAATCTAAAGAAGAATTATTGGGTTACATCATCTTTAGAAATGGCATTTGCATGAACCCTTGTAAGGTTTAAACCATTGTCAACTAGGCTACTCCAACTTTTGTTCGAAATGTCTAATTGTTTTTGGATTTACCAACTTCATTGCCTAATTTTTTCAAAATGGCCCCTTTTACTCATTTGACTCAAAAAGATCAAAAAAAATCTTGGGGAATTGAAGTTGATAGTGCCTTTCAATCTTTGAAAACTTCTTTCATAACTTATCCACTATTGATTCATGCAAGGCTTCCAAACCTTTTGTTTTGGAAACAAAATGCTTTCAACTTTGCAGTAGGCACCATACTTTCACAACTTGAAAAAGACAATGTTTTTCATCATGTCAGCTTTTGTTTTCATAAGTTTTTTCTTGCGGAAATTAATTATGAGATTCATGGTAAGAACTTACACTAGAAGAAAAGCAATTATTTTCGATTGGTTTCTACAATTAAATTTTAATCACAAACGACATTTGTAACTAAAGTCGTTTTAATCACCTTGGACAAGTTGTAAATGACAAGGGTATTGGATGAACAAAAAAGTCAACAAATACAAGTTCATCCTTTGACTCCATTATATACGTATTATCACATGTGATTAAAATGCAACTATTTTTGTCACTATTGAAGGCAAATGATGTGTTGCTATGTGTTCCAATATTTAATTATTTAAAATAAATATTAATATTATTTCACAATAATATGGGACATTCAATTCACATGCTTTGATGATTTATCTTATGACATGTGCCCCAATGAAAATATGTCGCATGGCATTTTTAAAAAAATTAATATTAACTATTAATATTAGGTTGGTAAGTAGGTAGGTACATAAATAGGTGCTTACAAACCTATGTTAAATACCTACCTACTTACTTAAGTAAATAGGTAGGTAGGTAGTAGGTCTTACGTTTTTAGGTTAAATACCTACTCATATAGGTAAATACTTAAATAGGTAAGTACATAGGTCAACCTAAGTGGGTAGGTCAAACTAAACACTTATTTAACTAGGTATATAAATAGGTTGGGGAAGTAGGTAATTTAAAATTAAAAAATATTTCCTTACTTTAAAAAAACTCATTGAATTATAGATAATTTAATTAATGTAAAAATAATTTAATTATTATACTTTAAAATAACTATTAAAATTATTTATTTTCAAATTAAAAATAATGAACTAATAATTTATATTTTAAAATAAACTCCTACAAAAATTATTTATTTTAAAAGTAACATTAAATTAATCATTATATAATTACATTTATTATTGTAAAATTTGTTATCAATCAAATTTTTTTGTCCATTGGTAATTAATAACTATGAACACAATAATATATTAAACATATATTAATATTTTTTCATAACTATAATATTATTATAAAAATATTTATCATAGAAAAGTAATTATATATTTTTTTAATTAAAAAATATTGTATAATAATTCCTAGAATTATAATCATTACAATAATTATTTTAAATACATTATAATTTTTCCAAAATTCTAATTCAGAATTAAAGTTATAAATTACAAATTGTGAATAATTATGGTCAATTAGAAAATAATTATGAAAATGCTATAATTAATTCTTATCTGAAATAATTACAATGAATTTAAAGTAATGTAACATCAATTATAGTAATTGATTTATTTTACTATAAGAATATAAATTATATAATATAAAAAATATGTTGTAACAATAATCATTTAGTGTAAATTATAATAAATAAATATAATCATTGATAATTATTTATAGAAGTGATATATTATGAACAAGTAGTTACAAGAAATAATTATTTTATTTTATTAGATTAAAATCCATGTATTTATTTAATTAAATTATGATTATTCTAAAAATTTAAATAAGAACTAAATTTATAAAGTATAATAAGAAATTATAATTATAAGTTAATTATCCAAGTATTATAATTCTAATTTACAAATAAATTAAGTAATTAGAATGATTTTATTTAACTATAGAATAATTATTATTATTATAAAATTCTATTTTTCTATATTAACAACTTACTGTAAATGAGTAAATAGTGAATAATACATATAATTAGTTTAAATGTATCTTTGTTTTTAAATACAGTAATTACAACAATTTTGTTCATTATTTTAAGATTATTATAAAAATCTGAAATAAAAAGTTTAATCATAGGAAATAACTTTTTAATTAGGATACAAATTTATTATTATTATTATTATTATGAAAACATATGTGTTGTAAATAATACTTATTTTTTATGATTGGGAACTATCATTTTAATTAATGTGAAAATTCCTGTTGCAATATTATTTATTCATTATATATAAGCAATAATAAGTAATAAGTAAAGTAATTTATTATAATTATTTTAAATTTTTAGTAAATTTATACTTTAAATTATCGTGTAAAATATTTTACTATATTGGAATGTAATTATATTTAAAATTATAATTATGAATATTGAAGCTAAATTATAATTATTTAGTATAATAATCTATGTTGGAATATATTTATTTTATTTGAAATCATAAATAATTTAATGTAATGAAATTAGTACAATTACAATAATCATATCAATGATTTTAACTACAACAAAAATAATATGAATGTTAAGTTTAATCATAAATCAAATAATTATTATAATTGATGTATGTAGATATATGTTGATTGCAATTAAGCACCACTTCGCTTGTAATTAATGGGACTTTAGATGGTTACTCTTGGATGATAAATCCAACCCATATATAAATGTAAACCAATTTAGTCGTAGGTGACTTGGTTGATGTTAGCATGATGTCACATTAGTCGCTAAGGGCAAAATTTTAATTGCAAAACCAAATAGTCACAAGTAATTATAAATGCATTGGTCACATATCGGCCTTTTTCTTCTAGCGTTATGAATATCGTGGATGCCTTTGAGGAGTGGCATCATTTGTTTGAAAGAATTCAACATGAAATCATTGTGTATTCATACCATAAGAACTTGTAGTATTTTGTGATAACTCATGTTTTGAATTGACGCCAAACTAAATGGGCATTGTCCTTGTCTCCATTTCAATCTGTCATCACATATCACCTTGAACCCTAACAAAAGAAACCTAATGTGTTGTTTCATTGCTCATACCTCGCACCTAAGGAAGGACATGTAGTGTACAAACAACAATGTGATGTCATATTCAAGCTAGAACATTTTCGACTTTAAGCATTGTCAGTAATTTATGATGACATAACCTTTTTTTGTCAAATTCATGAAGATTTGAAGGACCCTCTTGTTATTAACATCTGAGGCCAATTAAGGAGTCATCATCAACTTCAAGATTTTTTCGATCATGCCAAGTTCAAGTTTCAAGATAGTTTGTTATATTGTGATGGTTTTTAATATGTTCTTGATGACCCTACGTGGCTTCAAATCCTCCAAGCTAGGCATGACATTTTGGCTATAGGCCATTTTGGATTCAACAAGACCATGGAGTTAGTGTGTCGAGATTATTGATGACCACAACTTTGGAAGTATGTGAAAAGGTTTGTCAAATTTTGCGATGTTTGTGCTCAAGCACAAAATCCTCGTCATTGCCCTCATGGTTTCTTTCAACTATTGTTTATCCATGCATCCCAATGGTTTTCAATTTCTATGGACTTCATCATAAACCTTCCATTGTTTAGTTTTTATGACTCCATCTTGGTGGTGGTGGATCGTTTGATGAAAATGACTAATTTCATTCCATGTACCAGAACAATAATTAGCAAAAGAACAATTAAATTATTCCTTGATCATGTTTTTTGGTATCATTGTCTTCTTAAAAATATCATTTTTGATCATGGGCCTCAATATCCATTCAAGTGTTGAAATTAACTTTTTAAGTTTTTAGGTGTGAAGGTGAAATTGTCATCAACTTTCCACCCTTAAACAAATGGGTAAACAAATGGGTCAATCAAGTCTTAGAGCAATATCTATGATGTAGAACTTTTGGCCATGGTAAAATTTGTTTACAACACAATGCATTCATCAACCCAAGAAACGTTTTTCTTTGTAAATCATGGTTTACACCCCAAGTTTCACATAATGTGTGAACAAAGTCATGAATTTAGCAACTCAAGATCAAACCATGTGGTTAATGGATGTTTGAACTCAATTTGGATCTAACCTTGAACACGCCCAAAAATGATATAAAGAAAATGTTAATGAACATTAGAAATAACAACATAGCTTCAAGGTTAGGGACCAAGTTTGGCTTCAACGACAACATATCAAAACAACAAGGCCATTCAAGAAGTTGGATCATTAAAAACTAGGTCCATTTTTCATTGTGAAACAAATCAATGTCATGGCTTTTGAACTCAAACTTTTAGGTTCTATGAGATTCCATCTTGTGTTTCATGTTTCCTTGTTGGAACCTTACACGTGTTTACCATTCCAAGAAGAATTCATGATCCCCTTCCATTTATTGAAGTCAATGGTGAACGTGAATATGAAGTGGAAGACATTTTGGATTCAAGGATTTATAATTGTCAACATCAATATCTTATTCATTGGCATAGGTATGATGTGAACAAACTCACTTAGGAATCAATCCATAGTAGTGACATACGAAATACGCGTATTTTTCAAAGGTGCTCAAAAACAAGTATTTTCAAGTATTTTAAAATTTGAAAATGTGAATACGTGAAATACGTGAATATGATGAACAAAACGTTGTTCTTGCTCTAATCGTTGTTTGGCTCTTCTTCTTCCATCCAACTAACCATCTCTTCCTCAAACTCAATGCTGTTCACTTTATGTGCTAGGCGCAGGTCTGAGAAGACATGCACTAGATCCTAAGCTCTTTGCGGGGTCAACCTATTTCGCTTTTTCGAATGGATGAAATCGTAAGTGCTCCAGTTGCGTTCGCACGCTGAGGCTACAGAACATTGGCTGAGGACCGTCACGCCTACTGTCTGAAGCTCTAGAACTTGCTGACCCCACTGCTGCCAAAATTTCCACCCGGGCATCGCTCTCATGGCCGCTTGAATGTCGGGTCTGCCAAACAAACCTTCCTGGTTTCTAAATTGCGCCAATTGCTGCAGGACTTTTGTTTGATCGTCTGCATCTGGGACGAGCTTCTCTAGGATGTTCAAAAACCCTTGCATCACTTCCGCATTCTGGTCCTGTCCATATTCTGCTGATTGGAACTCCGGCTCCAGAACAAACCCAGCCAAGTGCATATCTGAATGCAAGTATTCCCAACGCTTGCGCCAAAGCCAGCTGATCTGCTCATACTTGATAGCAGAAAGCTTCACCCCCAAATGCTGCTCGCTAGTTCCCTCCTTGAGCGCCCCCAGCTCCTCACCAATCAAGAACATGGCATAGTAAACCTTTCCCACAACTGGAACACCCTTGTCACACTAGCACAAAAGGCAGACTATCGATTCTGAAACAGCCAACAACTCCTTCACACCCTTCCAAAACGTAGCGGAAGTCAAGATGTCGTGCACCTCCTCTCCCTCCATCTCATGCGACGACTTCTGGTTCCACTCCCCCCAAGCGTCGCTGACCACAAACTGTTGCAGTGATGCCTTCACCTCATGCATGCGCTGTAGCATGATGAAGTTGGTGGCAAATCTGGTCTCCCTTGGTTTCAAGAGCTCTAGCTTGGACAGGCTCCTAAAGATAGCTAGACTCTTATGATGGTTTGTGATGAACTTCAGCGTTGTTTTTGCCTTGGCTATGACGGAGGAGACCCAATCAAGCTTGCCCATGTCCTCAAGCAACAAATCTAGGCAGTGCGGGGTGCAAGGAGTAAATGTGATATGGGGAAAGTGGACTTCTAGCTTGCGACCTGCAGCCTTGCAAACTGCTGCACTGTCCATGCACACCTGGACCACTGTCTCTGCCCCCACATCCTTGATTGCCTTGCCAACAACCTGCGCAATGAAGTCTGCATCCTTGGTATCCCCACTTGTGTCTACACTCTCAAGAAACTTCTCGCCCTTGGGTGTGACCATCAGAAGATTGAGAAGAGGCCTATTCCGAGTGTCTGACCACCCATCGCTGGTTATGGTTGCCTTGCTGCTCCGCGCTGACGCCATAAATGATTTGAGTTCTGCTGCCACTAATACCTTTTCCTTGTCTAGCAGGGTGGTACGAAGAGATACAAGACTTGGCAACTTGTAGTTCTCGCCAAAATCAGTAGTAGCTTCAACGGCTGCCTTGAAATGAGGGTCATTGATCAGGCGGAAAGAAAGACCATTGCCATAAAAGGCACGACCCCACATAACATCTACTTTAGACTTATCTTGTTTTCCAAAGGCAGCTTTGAGAGTGCTCTGCTTTTTGGTGGGGCCTTGCGGGAGAGTAGCTGCAGCCTCATCCAAATCTTGCACCTTTCGTTTTTGCGTTTCTTGTTCTCTTTTCGCTTGATCAATATCTTGAAGCTGCTTTTTGAGGGCTTGGGGGCATTTGGTGCACTTCTTGACTCCAGAAGCCACCTGACCCAAGAAGTGGCCCCGGATTCTTGTGGCTCCCCCCCAAAACATGAGCTCACAGTGCCCACACTTGACTTGAAAGTTCCCCCCCCCTTTCTCAGGTTCCTGGAGGATGGTGACCTCGGTCCACTCGGGTCCTTTCTCGTTCCTCATTCCAAAGGTCGCCCTGCTCGATTGTAGCATGAAAGAAAGTTGAAGTTATTACTTAGTATCAGATTCAAACTTGCAAGTGCCAAGTTGCAACAGTCTGATTCCGAATGCTGTCAGTGTCATGGCTGAGCCATCCGAGTCATGGCCAATCTTTCTTAAGAGACTCTGATTAGTGCCAAAGAGAATGTCTTATCAGGAGGGGAAGGAGACAGAGACAGAGAGTGACAGAAAGTAGGAAGAATCAAACTAGCTCTTCTTCCAAGAGGGTATGCTTTAGTGCTTCATAGCACATGAAGGAGAGACCTGCTGCTGGCATGAGCTTAAGGCAACTGGGGCCTAAACCTCTATACAAACCCTTCA
>Ga0209208_10004399_pt1 | contig 19978 bp, 13 predicted proteins | sample S1TSphfallax_3_FD_187694 | JGI IMG/M metagenome (GOLD analysis project Ga0209208, IMG submission 187694) | Host-associated microbial communities from peat moss isolated from Minnesota, USA - S1T2_Fd - Sphagnum fallax MG (SPAdes) (version 2) | ecosystem: Host-associated > Plants > Peat moss >...
TTCATATATATATATATATAGGATTGAAATTATACAAAATATCAACCAATTATCATCCAAATGGAGATTTAATCAACCACCCCTTTTTTAATTCATTTAAATTTTTTAAATAGTTAAGGTGGATAAACATTAAATCAGTTAAACAAGTGGGGATTAATTTGATTTTAAATCAACTTTTAATAAATTTGTAATTTGAAATTATCTTTTTGTACGACCTACAACTATAGCCCATCCCACCTAAACCAACTCCGATGAAATCATCATCAATATAATTATATAAATTTGCTATTAATATGTTATAATTAGGCCAATAATGCCAACATTGTTTTTCATGTTAGATGGCAAGTCACTAATGACAAATAGGTAGAAGATTATGGTTGATATAACTTTTGACATGTCAACTAATTAGATCATTCATTAGGTGGCCAATGAGGGGTCTTTGGCTATTGAAAATAGTTGAGGCATGAGAGCATTGAAATTATGTTCAATAACCAAGCATGTTGAAGGAGTTCCATGCATAACTGATTTTGAAGGGAATGCCAAGGCATGCATTGTGTGGTCATGTATTAAACATGGTGGTAGTAGCTTATGAAACTAGGCAAATCACATGTGAGGTTTTTTTATGGGAGGGAGAAAATCATGTTTAGGTAGGAAGTTATGAGACTAGGCCAATCACATGTTAAGGCTTTTATGAAGAAGGGGGTATGGGAAACAATAGATCAAATGCAACCAGGAGTTTATCAAGAGGCGGGTTATGGGATATAACTCCTTTACAAGTAACCAATGATATGTTGCCAGGAAAGTGAGGTGTTCCCAAAAACTAGTTATGTATAGAGGAAACCATTTTTATCAATGTATTGTATTATGCCTCATAAATCAAAGGTGGAGCTTGAGTCCAAGGCCAAAAGCATTGACAATTGTGCCTTCCCTTGCGGAAAAATCAAGGTCAAAATTATTTGAGCAAGTTATATGCAGTAAAATGAATGGTACAAATTCCCATACAAGAAAATTTCTTTGTTATAAGGAAATTTTATGTAAGGTGAACACGAACTCCCATATTGTATAAAGGAATAGCCTTTGAAAATACACCCATTGTCTTGCCCACCATTCACCATCATGACCACAAGCATCCAAGAAAAGGATACGGAGAAATTTATATTAGTTTTATTGATTTATTTTTAATAAAATAAAAAACTTAAAAATCAGTGTGATTTTAAATTTTTTTTGCATGTAATTTTAAAAATATTTCAAATGTTGTCCACTATTTTTATTTTCATTTGAATCATTTGAAATAGCAAATGGGAACATGAAATTTATCATTTAAATTTAGTTTTTTTGGTAATTATTTATTTTAATTTTAAAATATTTTTATTATTTGAATATTGCTGAATCATAAAAAATAACATTACAATCATAATCAATCATATCTAGATCATTGATTTGACACAATACACACATTAGTCAAATTAAACAATTCCATGTGTGTGTCACATAACCATGTGTCCAACATAGTGTCCATTTTGATTACATAACTCTTTTTTTTCAATCAAAATTGACATATCAAATTTTAATTTTAATCAAATTGAACATAATTAATTGTTTCAAAAAAATGAACTTGATTTTACAATCATCTTAATTGCGATGCTACATGTTTTTGTAATAATGTAAACAACATACACTTGGAATGTTTAAAAATTAAATGTATCTATGGAGATTTGGGATTTCATGCCCACAATGTTCCAATTTACTACCATGACCACATTAATGGTATGTCATTTTTGTCTCGTATTATGCTACCAAAATTTACTTTCATGGAATCAAGTCAAAAACCATACCAATGTAAACATAAGGATCAAAGATAAAAAGAAGGAACACACGCCCATTCTCCAATGTCAAACATTACCAAACCCAAAAGATTATCAAATTTCAATCTACAAGTCATGCGTAAACCATAAAATCCAAATCCTTGTATGCATTTGCTTTTCACACTACATGATGTCACTAATAGAAACATCATCATCTCATAAGCCCAATAAAAATTGTCAACAACAAAACACAAGCAAGTTTGCAACCTAGGAATCACATTATGATATACTTCAACAGATAAGAGCATCAACAATTGCGCAATTGCAAAAGATGTTCAAATATTCTCATTCTACTTTGCCATTTATATGTAGAATTGTCAACTACATAACCATGTCGGAACTATCCTAATGACTTTTATTGGACCTTATATTTTTTTCTTAAATTAGTTTGTATTTATCATCATCGTTGAATTAATTTATCAAATAAAAATTAATTCAAATTAAATTAAGGATTCATAATCAAATGATATAACCTTAACTTAATATGAAATTATATTAAAACCCAAGTTGGCACCTAAAAACACATTTAAAAACTTGACAATAATGTGATAACATGGATGATAAGAAATTTTCAATGGAATGAATTCTAAATTTTAAATTAAACAACATGAATTGGAGTTATAATTTTATCATGTAGTTGATGTGGTGATCATCCATAAACTTATATTGCCAAATGTTTCCCTTGAAAAAATATGAAAGGAAAGAAAATCTAAATATCTTTGAATATGTTTTTGGCTACCTATTTTAAGCATAAATAGAAATCTAGTGATTTTTTTAAAAATCTTTTTGAATTTTTTTTTGAATTTGGAATTTTTTTCTCAAGAAATAATTTTAAAATTTATGAGTTTTTTCTATTTCTTTTCACTATTGTGAAATTTCACAAAGAAAATGAATCATCAATAATTTTCTTGAAAATAAATTTTCATTCTTTAATTCCTTATGCTTTTCAAATTATACCAAATTAATTTATCAAATATTTTTAAAAATCATAAACTAAATATTGATCATGATAAAATCCAACCTATAAAATAATTGGAACAGACATTTTAAACCAAATGGGTACACTAATAAAAACCAACCAAATTGTAACCATTTGTTTTTTAAACTACATGTGACTAGTTATCATTTGTGATTACTTTTGGGACTATTTGCAACCATAGGATTATATTGAACATCCTAGCAACTTTGATGCAACTAAGTTGTGACTAATTTTGCTTTCATCCTATGAACAAGATGATTTTTAAGCTTATTTTCATCCATTCAAATAAAGTGATATGTCCCATTAGTCACAATAGTCACCAAATTAGTTGCACACATAGAAATATTATATGGTGCACTAGGGGCATTTCTAGATGTATGTATTAAATTTTTATTTATAATATATATATATATATTAGCCTTGTATATGTATGTGTATTGTGGATATATTGATGTTGGTTTTTAAAAGGTTTATATCCAATGGCATTTTCTATGACAAATTTCCACATTGATTCAAATGAAATTGGGAAAAATAATAATTCTTTCTTTACATGTAAATTCAAAAGAATGGTAGAAAAAGGAAAAAAATATCAAAATCTCATCAACACAATATCTTAAAACCAGTTTATATATCATGTTTGTTTTTCTTGGAATCATTTGTGGTGGTTGCTACATTACAACTATGGATTTGTGACCAAATTAAGGGGCAAGAACTTTCATTCTTACCATGTGCAATTGTTTCATCAACACAAGCTTATAATGATTTTATTTGTCCAACCATTATACAACCAAAATGTTTGATGGGAACTTGATCAACAAACTCATTTTGCAATCCCCAAATATTAGAAAACCTTTTAAATCACACAATCCTACGTTTCCATTTTCTTCTTTATGTACTTTCACATGTGATCATACCTAGGTTTAATTATGAATATTCTTTGTAACTATAATAGTTTTGGACTCATATGGATTTGGATCATCTACCCCACTTGTCCTACTATTGACAATTCAAAAGTTGGCCTAATTTCAAAACCTTTATGTAGTCAATAAAGTTACAAAATTTTCCAACAACCTTTTAAAAAGTTCCATGATGAATATTTATGTCAAGTTGATGTGGACACAATTAAATCTCTAACTTTGACTACAACTCCCACTACTCGTACTAAAGGTGTTGTGGCTATCAAATACCTTCAACTCTTGTCCATGCATAAACCAAACAACAAATAAAATTACAAACTTGAATCACTTGCATACCATGGGTAACTTTCAATGAACATGGTTTAATCTCATGTTTGCACATTTTTTACACCAGACACTCACCATAATCACAAATTTTCACATGCATTAGTTGCAACAAAAACACAAGTTAAACACATTAACCCAACACATATGTATACAATGAAATTGATATTTATGAAGGTATAGACAACGAGTAAAAGAACAAGGTCACGAATGTGGTAAATGTGGAACAAACTTCATACAACAAGTGGCATGATAGCATGTGGTTTCACTATAGAAAGATGACTCCTTGATGGTCATCTCAATTGGGGCATACACATGTAACAATTAATATGTCCACATCCATTACATGTAATCAACATGCATCTATGCCCAAGACATATTGGTGCCTAATTGTTTGACACAATCACATATACATTGAAGTAAAGCATGGGACCCTATGTACAAAAGTGCAAGGTGACTATTATTAAATAATAAGGCTAAAATTTTGCCAATGTGGGAATATTGTTATCCATCACCATGGGCGGATTACTTTGTATAATTGCAAAGTATCCTATCCAAATCTATGGGCCATTCAATATTTACATGTGTGAAAAGTCAATCAATATATGAAAATGAGTAGTGGTTACTATGCTTACCTAACCATTTAATAATGCTAAGGTAGTGATTTAAGTGTGTAGCGTTGTTTGACACTAAGAATGGAGAACTTGCAACACTTGTAGGATTGAAACTTGAAAATGTTTGTTTCATTTGAATCCTTTTACTCTCCTTACTTGAACTCTTGAAATTGATTCAATCTCTTCGTGGAAAAGAATGATTTGTTCCATTATGCATGTCCTAACTGCTTCAACATACTTATGTTAATGACCATGCCTAATATCCCTTACTCATCCTACACCAACCCCTTTCAACTACACCAATACGTGTAAAAGATTAGGGATTATGATATTGTTTTCTTTAACAAATTGGTTACATGCAATTTATATAAAGTATAATTCATTAGCAACTTGTCCACTATTAGATAAAGAACATGACATAAAGATTATCCTTGTTGCATTCTATTGCAAGACATTACCATCAACTACATGAACCAACATGAAAGCACTAAGGCGACAATACATATAAATTTTGGAATTAGGTTTGAACATCCTCCTTGCTAAAAATTAGAACATGTGTAAACATCTAGTTCTTTAATTTAACTTGATAAAGGAAATAATTGTTTAATCATTTGAACACATGTTGCATATGGATGAAGTCATCCAAAATTGTGCCATGGTATGAAAACATGGCTTTGTGTTTATGCACATAAAGTATGGAAACCAATGATAAGTTGCCTAGAGACAATATGGTAATTAATAAACCTAACCCAATAATTACTCTTTTTTTAACAAAAATTAACCTTTCCATTCCACACTACTATCCACTACATCCTTCAACTTCAATATAGGTCGATCAACATCTTCATTTGTGACAAGCAATGGACTATTACCGAAACCCTTCATGATTTCACCAAGTTGCACTTGAAACCACATCCCAACTATAATGACATTGCCATGGTGCACACATGTTTGCACACTAATCCCTAATATCAGTTCCATGTCACAATAATATTGTATTTTGCAAGATTAATTTTAAATTTTGAATCCCTCGTCTAAAATTGCACATCCACAACATCTTGTACAACTTAACATTATCGTGGATCAATATCAAACTAATATAATTGAACCCATAATGTTAATTTTGATGTTTGAACCTCACCAAACGTACCAACCAATTATTGCCCAATCTCACCTCTTTTTCAATTTGTAATACCTTGATTGCAATAAAACATGCCCATGTGTTGACACTAGCTTGGGTTACAAGTATGGTCTTTTTCTTTTTACTTTGCCATTCCACCAATTCCCATCAACCCCACCATCAATTTATTAATTAATGTTGGCTACCACGAACAACATTTTTTTGTTTTAGTAACATCAAATCATCATGAGTCCCAAAATGATTAACCATCCTAAGGCATACAAACCCACTTTTTGTTTCACCTTTGTCACATTTAATAGTTGTGGTCCGGATTTACATTATTGTAACAATTTCCTGGGAGCTATTATTAAAATAAATAAAATTTATAATTGTGTTATATATAAACAACATTAGCAAACATGTTATTTGGACATACTTCATTATTCACATTAAAAAGGTGCAAATGATTTGTTACAACAAAAATACAACTATTTGTTTGAATCACCTACCACTATTATTGTGATTATGATCATGAGATTTCATCATGTCGTTTATGAAGTACCGTCGTCTTTGATACCATGCACGACGCACTCCCAAGTCCCGGGTTGAACCCACTTGAGGGTTCAACTATGTAGAGTTGCGGAAAGTTGGGACTTGGAAGGCGCTCCCGACTTCCAGCACTAGAAAGGGGTAGAAGGGCGTGCTAGAAGTCCCAGGATTAGACTAAGAAGAGGGATTAGAGTATCAAGCTTGAATTTGCATCCAAAATCAACCACAAAAGGGTTAGTTTACATTCAGGAACACCCTTGGGTGTTGGGACAAGCCACGGGCACTTTGACACACAAGACTCACCATGGCCCGGACTCGAGGGAAGCCACCACCTTCCCCCATATAGTGTTCTCTGCAACGCTCTATGAGGGCTACATCCAAATGACTCTTTTTCCCAGGACTCTCAAGTTGGAGTCCCGAAATTGTCCCGGTTGGAGTCCCAAGACTTTGGGAGCTCATATCTCCTGACTGCCAAGTCTAATCAAGGCGACGTCTAAACCAAAGTTATAACTCTCTTCGAGAGCTTTTCAACGCCATGTAGCACTCCCGATTCGGACGTCGGGAAGAGGTCGTTTCCCGACTTTTAATGGTCGGGAGTCAAATTGTCAGTTTGACTCCCGGCCCTTCTTTTGCCCATAACTTGGGCTGCAGATGTCCAAATGACCAATGCGAGGGCATTTTGGACATCTACACTTCAAGACCTTTCCAATGACTACAAGAACACCCCAAGGCGAGGTGTTTTGGCCTCTGTTGTCGAAATCTAAACATTCGGGAGTCCCGAAGGACTCCAAATCCCCAACTTTGGGAGTGGGAGTTTCATCCTCCCACTTAGTCCAAAGTGGGGTTGCGACAATGCCCCACCTCGTGTTGCCAAAGGTCTAAGGTTATATACACTTCTACAAGGTCTACCCCCATTGTTGTAATAGGATCTGCCCCAATTATTGTAGTATGGTTTGCCCCAAGTCATCATGTTTTTGGAATAACCTTCGCACATGTTGATCTTGTATCATTCACCCTTGGGATTGTATTTGTTAAAATTATAGTCATGATGGATTTGATGTTTTGAATAATGGTTGATTCTAGGACATTTTCAACATGCATGATCATTTTTGGTAGTTTTGGTTTGATTGTTCAAATTCAGGTAGAAAGAACAACCAAATATGACCCTTGCCACAATTGCATGCAATTCCCCAACAATTAGTAATAACTATTCCACAACAATGTTTGTTATCCCGCATGAATATGCCTTTCCATATCTATCTAGTCTACAAATTGTGGGCATTCACTTGATTTTGGTTGCAAACAAAGTCCAACCATGTAGTTGCCATCGACTATGATAACAATGAACTTCAATGGGTCTCCATTTTTTGTAACCCAATAAGATCTTAGAACCTAATCACATCCACTCACAATAAAATGTTAACAACAATATACATATAAAGTTGGGGGTTACAGGTGAAAACATTTCAATTTTGCTTTGGCCTTAGCTTTCCCCTTGCGTATATTTGTTAACATTCATGATTACACTTCTTGCATTTGTCTATTGATCTGTCATTTTTTTAGTCTATTATTTAAACCAATATGCCACTAGACATGTCCATTAATTTAGATCCACACCCAAAGGGCATGTTGTAAACCCATTTTCTTTATATCATTTTTTTAGCCAAACTCATTCAGATTTCATGAAATGTCTTATAAAATATTTGAAAATTGCCTGCATTTAGCTCATGATTCACGATAACCATATTAAGCTAATGTGGTACAAGCCCTCGAAGTGTATTATCCCATTCATTATTTCCATTGCATGCCCCATATATCTTTTGATTATTTTTCACCTCCATTTTGTAAAGTGGCAATCTAGCCTTCCTTTGTTTTTTAACTTCAACTTCTAATGTCCTTTTTGCATATCATTGGTCTACTTGATTTTTTGCTTTAAACTTGTTAACAAGATCTTCCATCTTCGTACCTTCATCGGTTGTAGGAATGGCTATTGATTAAGACCTTGCACATACTAGAACACTTGTCTAACCTACCCAAATTCTATGGCCCTTTGGTGTCTACATATATCCATTGTAATAAAATCTAGACTTCGCCTAATTTTGGGGTTGATTGTTCAAGCACATATCTTGGCAATAATTATGCTAGTGTCTTTGCCAACCTCCATGTTGTTCTAATTGCTCGTAAGCCCAAAATGTGTAAGGCATTCTTGTTGTCCATAAGTTGATTTCCATGGTTGCCCACCACAACCTAATGTCAAGCCCTTTTGTTTGTGAGGGAGTTTTCCTTCTACTAGGTCAAAAAGGTGAGTTCCCCCTTCACCCCTTGTGAAGGGTTGGTGGTACAAACTCTCTTTGCATTTGTTTTTTACTTTCACCAAATCCACATACATGTCATCAATTGTTTGATGAACCTAATTATTACTACCTTCTGTAAATAATAAGTTCACATACAAGTGTATTCCCCAAAGAGGTATTCCTCATTTTGCACATCCATTTCAATATAACAATCTATGGAGTTAATTAGTTCATTCACATCCATAATCATTATTGATGATGTATCCCTTAGAGACCATCATATCCCACATGTCTTAAAATCTTTAACCCAATCTCCATTGCACATTTTTAAAAAAATCATCTTCATATGCAATAAGGATTTTCCATGATTATCGTTAAATTAAACCAAAATTGATAAGACCTTGTATTTTTGTCAATGAATTAAATATTGATTAATCAACAAGACACAATAGTAACAAACTATGGCAACAATATATGAATGACCAACCAGTTATAAGATAACAAAAAAATATTGTGGTGTTAACATCTTAAAAAGTTTTAAATGTATGTTTAATAATTAATGATGCATATAATGATGAGTAAATACCTTGAAATTCCCATTGATTTTTTCAATTCCTTTATGTGTATATAGGTATAATTCAAAGGATTAATCACCATACACTCACAAGGAATTTGGTTGTTGACACAACACCCAACCTTTCACATGAAATTCACATAAAAGGATTTGTTGTCAAGGATACATCTATAGCTCTTGATACAACATTGAAACCAAATAGTCTTATCGCATAAAGGCTTGATAACTTAACCAAGTGTGGAAATGTTCATCCATAAGTTATTGTCCCTTTAGGTTTTTGCCTATTGACGACAAAAAGATTAGATGCATGTGCATACAAATTTTAAACAAGATCAAAATGTAAGTGTGCCACCTAGGAAATCACATTCTTTTGCTTCAACAAATAAACACCATGACTAGGTTATATGTTATTTGACAATGGACATAGTATTAAAATAAGTTCAAAACAAGTCGAGGGATTGTTTGTTGGCTCATTAAACACAAATACCCATATAGGAAGTATTTTGGACCCAGCTATTAATTAGTGATGCTACATGAAAAACAAATGGAAATGGGAATGACACACTTTATTATTGCATCATAAATTTGGCATGCAACGAATTAATGAAGTTTTTGTAAAGTTTATTCATTCATAGGTTTGTACATTTTACACACAAATATCATGTTTGAAAACATGTTTGACACATGGATAAATTTGTTGACAAATGAAGTACGAACTTATGAATGAACAAATGTCACATAACTTTTGCATCTACTTATAATTCTATGTGTTAAATGTGTTTTCAATGCAAGATATCATTGCACAAAACATTCAAATTATGAATGAACAAATTTTGCATTATTACCATCATTAAGTTGTGAGATGTTAAATTTGCAATGTGGTTTGTATATTGTTACATACAATAAAAATGCGCCAAATGAATGTGTGAAGCAATTAGAGGATGAACATAAGACTTGTGGCAAGTGGCCATGGTTGTTATTAGAAAACATATATATTAACAAATAAAAATCATCCTATCAAATTATAATAACATGGAATATTTTTTTTGGCAATATTATATGCAACATATCTTTGAGGATTAAAATGGACCAAAAAAAAACTTGCTTGCCATAATGAATGCAAGTGACTACATGTCATGGACCCCACCATCACCTGTTGTTTGCATCATCACTTGCATCATCGTTTGCACTAACATAGTCGCCTACATCATCGTTTACATTGTCGTTCACTATTAGTTAGGAATTTTTCAAGAAGTTTCCTTGGTCGGTGCACTCATTACAGTCTTTATGGAAGCTTTTTTGAGCCATGTTCCTAATGGGGTATAATAAGGATAGGACCTCCCATTACCTTTAATATATGCAACATAAGTTTTAGGGACATTTTCTTGTCATGACCTTTGTTTCCATATGTTATTAGAATAAAATTATAATTGAATCATCTTCCAACATATATTGTGTTTTTGTTTTATGAATTTATGTTTCCAGTTTTGAATTAAACTTAGGCTTGCATTTCTTGTGATTTGTTTCTTTGTTGCATCATTAGCTTGGTTTTTGTTCATATAGTTTTTTGTGCTTGTAACAATTTGAATAGACTCCCATCAGGTTTACACTTATTATTGTGGTCATTATAGTTGTTTTTCTTGTGGAAGTTGAGTGTGGACTACCCTTCTACTTCAAATGTAAGTGTTTTCAAGAGGTTGTGGATTATTCACCTTTTGAACATGTTGTTGAGGTTATGGACCAACCACCTTTTGTTGAAGTTTTGATTTACATTTTTTTGGGGCCATGTCCACTTCAAAAGAAGAAATAATTCCATCCATGGAAGAAGTTTTTGTTGCCCCTAGGCATATGCAACAAGAAATTTAGTCTTTTTGTGAATCCATTACACACTTACAAGGAAACCAAACATTGGCAATGTTTGGAAGCACTCCGAAGGAGCCATGAATTAGCCTACCAAAGATGTTTGACATCACACACTCAAAATTTTGAGGTTTCGTGAACCAAATGCGTTTCATCATCCAACTTCATTAGCATTGTTATTTAGATGGCAATACCCAAGTTAGACTCATTGGCACCTTATTATCAAGCGTTGTTTTAACATGGTTTACACCTTTTTTTGAATGTTAATTTCCTCTTTTAAACAATTTTGAAGCATTTCTTGAAATTTGGTGTTTTTTTTGGCGATTTAGACAAAGAACACATATCAACAAACAAGTTGTGACTTCTTCACCAAGGATCATGCCCAACTTCTATGTACGTTTCTAAATTTAAGCAACTAACATGTGACATTTCACGGGACAAGGCTACACTCATGAACCAATTTCAATTTGGACTATGTGAAAACGTGAATGATCTTTTGTTGACCATGCATGATCCCACGACCTTGAGTTAGGGAATCACACAAGTTGTGCGTTGTGATAATTGACTTTTTCAATGTCGACAAGAAAAGTGTTGGGAATTGTCACCAACATTGAAGCAATTCACATCACCCATGTTATAACCCAAACATATGGTGTTTGCACCCAATGATGACCCCATGTAAATTGATAAGACACGATTCAAACCACTCACAGAATAGGAGAAACAACGTTGACGCGTAAATAATCTTTGTTTATATTGTGGATATTTCGGCCATATAGCTGGTGCTTCTCCAAAGAAACATGCTCAACATGCAACACATGCCACAACTTCTACCACTACCTAAGGACCAAAATAGAAGGGAAACAAGGACATCAAGTCTTAGTAGGGACCATGAAACTAAACCTCGATGCATAATGCATTTGAAATGGTTTTACATTGTCTTTGGATTAACACCTTATTTTTTGTTGCCCATCACGATCAAAGGTGGTAAATCCACAATTATGCAAATCCGAGCACTTTTTGATTAAAGGGCATCTGCATATTTCATTGACAAGGAATTGGTATGACAACATAACTTGGCATTGGTGGAGAAAGCAACACCAATGGTGATCAAAATGATTGATGGTTAGAACCTTTCTTTAAGACCTTTAACACATGAGACCAAAGTGTTGACAATAACAATTGGGTCACATAATAACAAAGTTGTCTTCAGTGTCATTTCATCTCTAACACACCCTATCATCATTGGGTTATCATGGCTCATTTTGCATAATCCTCGAGTGGATTGGAAGATGAAAAGTTTTCATTTTGAATCAATAAACGAAACTACATGAAAATATGAAGCCTTTCCAATAAGCACATTAGACTTTGAACATGATTTTGCACGTGAAGACATAGTAGGGACTAGTCAACACATGTTGAAACTTAAGCGTGAAGGAGATATTAAGGGCAATGAAGGATCTAATCATTTCAAGCTTTTGTTCGTGGGAGCAAGATCATTAATGCAAGCAACCAAGAAAGGAGATGCATTCTTTGTGTATGCCATTCCAACCCTTGATCTTGGGATGTAACAACTTGAAATCCCTATTCAGTACCAAGACTACAAAGATGTTTTTGAAATAAAATGTAGACACATTATTTGAACATTAGCCATATGATTGTGGGATTGATTTAAAAGGAGTGCAACCCCCATTTGGACTCATTTATAACTTGTCACAAGACAAACTTTCAATGCTTCAAAAATACATCGACAAAAATCTTGAAAAAGGGTTCATTCGACATTCCAAATCTTTAGCTGGCACTCTAATCTTATTTGTTAATAAAAAGGATGGATCTCTAGGCATATGTGTTGATTACCGTGGACTAAATCGACTCACCATAAAAAATCGATGCCTTTTGCCCTTGATTTCAAGATTATTAAATCAACTTAGTCATGCCAAAATGTACACCAAGATTGACTTGTGTGGAACATACAACTTGGTGTGCATTCGATAAGGTGATGAATGAAAGACTATGTTCAAAATTCATTACAACGATATTAAATATGTTGTGATGCCCTTTTGGCCTTACTAATGCACCTACTATTTTTCAACATATGATGAATGATGTCTTCCGTGAGTATTTGGATGATTTTGTGGTTTGTTATATCAATGACATCCTCATTTTCTCGAAGAACATGGCAGACCATGAATGCCATGTATGTCTTGTTTTGGAAAAGCTCCAAGAAGTTAGTATTTATGCCAAATTAAAAAAGTGTGGATTTCATCAATCTAAGGTTGAATTCTTGGGTTATATTATTTCTAGAGATGGCATTCACATGGACCCTCACAAGGTTCAAACCATTGTGGACTGGGTTACCCCAACTTCTGTTTGGGATGTTTAATGTTTCCTTGAGTTTGCCAACTTCTATTGGCAATTCATTGCACATTATTCCACAATGGTGACCCCTTTTACTCATTTGATAAAAAAAGATCAACCTTTTTCCTGGGGAGTTGAAGTTGAAAATGCCTTTTAATTTTTGAAGGTTTTCTTCACGACTGCCCCACTTTTGATTCTTGCAGACCCTTCCAACCTTTTGTTTTTAAAACAAATGCTTCTAACTTTGCATTAGGTGTCATAGTCTCACAACCCAATGAAGATAATCTTTTTCATCTAGTTGGATTTGTTCTTGTAAAATTTCTCCTTCCGAGATTAATTACGAGATTCATGACAAATAACTTTTGGCCATCGTGGATGCCTTTGAAGAATGGTGTCATCTATTTGAAGGAGCTCAACATGAAATCATTTTGTATTCTTATCAAAAAAATCTTTAATATTTCATGACAACTCGTGTGTTGAATCAATGACAATTTCGATGGGGCTTATTGTTGTCTTCATTTCGATTCATGAATACTTATCGTCCATGGCAACAACAAGGGAAATCGGATGCGTTGTCATGTCGTTCGTACCTTGTGCCTAAGGAGGGGGATGTCGATTATAATCAATAATGTGACATAATTTTCATTAAGATGAAACTAGGAGCTAAGCCTAAACCTTAAACCCTATAATTGAGGATCGAGTCACATGGTTAACAAACATGCAAGCACAACTTCTATCCAACCTTGAAGAAATTTGAAGGCAATACAAGGAAAATGCTGATGAACATCGTAAAAAACAACCAAAATTTAAGGTTGGAAATCAAATTTAATTTCAACGACAAAACATTGAAACAATTTTGCAATCAGAAAAATTGGACTACCAAAGATTTGGCCCATTCATAATTGTGAAACAAATAAACACAGTGGCATTCAAATTGCATCAAGGTTTACCCGTGTTTCATGTTTCATTGCTAGAGCCCTATCATGTTTCTACCATTTTAGGGAGAACACACAAGCCGCCTCCACTAATTGTAGTTGATGGTGAACAAAAATATGAGGTTGAGGAAATCCTAAATTCAAGGATATCACATCATTAATTACAATACTTAATTCATTGGCAAGGTTATGACATTAGCAAAACGTACTTAGGAATTGGTCGAAAACTTATCAAATGCCATGGAAAATGTGAAAAACTTTCACATGTGGTATTTAAACAAACCCAAGGTTGCTCCTTTTGGGATTCATCGTTAAAAGGGGAGGTGATGTCACATACACCACCATTACCCGTCGCTTGCATCATCATTTGCACCAACATAATCACATGTATCATCATTTACATCATTGCTTGCACTAATATAGTTGTTTGCATCATTGTTTACATCATCATTTGCATCATCGTTCACTATCGGTTAGGAAGCTCCTCATGGAGCTTCCTTAGTCAATGCACTCATTAAAACCTTTATAAAAGCTTCCTTGAGCTTTGTCCCCAATGGGGTATAAATAGGGGTAGGATCTCCCATTACCTTTAGTTTGTTCAACCCCAATTTTTGGTACATTTTCTTGTCATAATATTTGTTTCCATATGTTATTAAAAAAAAATTATGATTGAATTGTCTTCTAGTGTATATTGTGTTCTTCCTTTGTGTTTTTATGTTTTCTAATTTTGGTTAGACTTAGGCTTGCGTTTCTTGTGATTTGTTTCCTTGTTGTGTCATTAATTTAGTTATTATGCTTGTAGTTTTTTGTGCCCGTGACACTACCAGCCACTACTCTTATTGATTTCATCAACATCTAATGTATAATTAAACAAGTATATAAGACAATATGTTCAAAATTGAAACCAATAGTTTTGTGCAAAATTTTATAACATGCCATTCTTTAACTTGTAGAAGCAAAATGAATTGTCATTCACGAAATTGTTTATTAATTCAAGGAATATGACTATCAGGAAAATCATGTTTAATTATTACCATGTTATCACATTTGATCCCTTTACACATTAGAGGCCATAGGAGGAAAAAAAAACTAAAGAGGACCATTTGGATATAACAAAAGTAGAATAAGGTAATTAAATTGGCTAGAATGAAGCTTGGAGTAGAGCAAGTCAATATTTTGTTGGAAAAGATGGATTTGTAGAAGAAAAAAATGCAATTAAACAATACTTTCAAGATGATGTCGAGGGGGCTATTGTAAGAGACGTTAAAACAACTCAACATTTCAACAATGTTGAAGTTTATTTACAAAAGTTGGATATATTTGTAGAATGTGATGCATAAGAAATTGCCACCCTTTCACAAGTTGCAACCTATGTGAAGTGCCCACATTAAATATTCAACACAACTAATGGGCTACTATTATAGACATATGAATACTTAATTCTACAAAGGTCAAACATGGTGGAGAGGGAGTGTAGCAAGTTGTTTCACCATAAACTTTAGAAGAAACAACCATCCAACATAATGAGGTTAATAATACATTATATAATTACAAGACTAAAAATGAAAAAGATGTTTTGTTAAAAGTTGCAACATTAGGTTATATACCCTTGAGTGTGTAACTTGTTGATATCATGTATTAATGAATTCTAGTTGGGGTGGATGAAAGCAAGTCAAAATAATATGCATGAGATGATCAAGAAAATCCTATGATAAGCAAACATTGTATGAGTTGAATTGCACAAAACCAAACTTAACACAAACATAATGAGCATGGTCATAAGTTTGATAATATCATTCCCAAACTGCCCTACCATCAACTCATCATGTGTACATTTGTTGCAACAAGGTTTGGACACCCTACACACGTGAAGGAAAACAACAAAAGTGGCCTATGTTATGTTGTCAATTATGTAATCTTATTAAAACTAGGAACATCCCATATTCATGGAATTGAGCAAATTTGAAATGTAGATTCATGCAAAAGTATTTTATGTAGTTTCGTGCAACAAAATAAGTCTAGAAACAACATCACATTCCTTTGAACATAATGTTTGTATGATAAGAAAACATTCAAAACATGACTCTTGAGTTCTTTAAAAGGTTTCAATGATCCAATGGTCTAATAGTGGTACAAACTAAATCAAAATTATTGTAGTAGCATTTATGCACACTAGTACAAAAGTCAGGTGCAGTTCACTAGCCTAAATCATTATGGGACCTTGAAAGTGAAATAAGTTCATTACACTTTAATGATTTCACCCTCGTTAAAGTTATTTCACTATAATATCACCATGTAAACATCGTGTTTCACTACTAGTTAACATAATTCACTATTATAATTTATTGTGGTAAATAGGTTTATTTTCATGTTATTGTTTTAAATGCCCTATGTTACTTTATGATGTACCTTATATTATTTTAGGCTACCTTAGTTATTGTAAGTTATTATAAACTATTATATTATTATATGTTATTCTACTTTAAGGTATCCTAAATAACTTATTATGGGTTTTTTTATTTTAAATTATTTTAAAATTAAATTATTCAACTAACCTTAGGCTATACCTTATGTTATTTTAATTTTAAGTTAATATATGTTATTTCAAGTTATATTTTAGGTTATTCAAGGTTATTTTACTTTATGTTATTATAAATTATTTTATCTTAAGTATAACAATTTAAAATAATTTAAAATATAATATAATCACTTGAAGTAAAAAAACCTATAATAACCAAAGATAACTTATGAAAAATAATTAAAACTAACTTATAATAAAATAACTACCAATAGCCTATGATAATATAGCTTGAAATATCCAATAATAATTTATAATATAATAGCCACCAATAGTCATAATATAATTTAAAATAACCAAAAATAACCACCAATAAATTGACCATCAATATAAATAACCACTAATATCCACCAATGGAATAACCATTGTTAGTCACTAATAAGATAACCACCAATGGCATATAATAAAATAATCACTAATAACCATTAATAAAATAACCTCCAATAGGGACCAATAAAATAATCATTAATAGCCACCAATAAGATAACCATTAATGACCTATAAAATAATAACCATTAATAACCATCAATAACCTATGATAATTTAACTTAAAATAACCACTAATATCCACCAATAGCCATTAATAAAATAGCTACGCCAATAGCCACCAATAGAATATATAGGCACCGATAGAATAACCAATAATAATCACCAATAGAATAATCACAAATAAGCTATGGTAATATAACTTAGAATAACCAATAATAACATAAAATGAAATAACCTTCAATTTCCAAAAATAACCAACAATAGCCTCGCATTGTCAAAAATGTTTTAAGATGAAATAGTTCAGAATAACCAAAAATAAATTATAATATCTGCATATAACCTAAAATGAAATAATGCACAATAGCCAAAAAAACTTACAAGAGTCAAAGATAGCCTAAGGTGAAATAACCTAGAATAACCAAAAGTAACATAAAATAATCAAAAGTAACTTAAAAATAATCGAAAGTAACATAGGGTGAAATAACTTAAAACAATAAAAAATAACTTTAAAATAGTTGAAAGTAGCGTAACATAGGTAATATTATTATATTATCAAAAATTTCATCCATTTACAATACTAAGCATTTTTTTTTCAAAAAAATGGTCATTGAAATGGTATTGAATAATGATATTCAAAAAATATATATTCAAATGATTTTACATTTTTAAAAGGAAATAAATATAATTATGTACATTATTGAAAAATAATAATTTAAACTTTAATCTTAATAAGATATGAATTTTCAAAGTTTACGTTTTTGTAATGTTTAAAATGAAATTTTTGATAAATAGAATGTAATGTAACACATTATCACAACAAATGTAGTGGCTTGATGGTAGGGGTGTTTGTTTCTATTCTAAAGGTCAAGGGATAAAAACTCACAAATGGTGTGTTTGTGCTTAATAGTGCTGAGTTGACCAAATATTCTCCTATGTAGTTCTCTAAAGTAGGTGTCTATTCATGTTGATTACATGGCCTATGTATATAGGTTAGGTTTTAAACTTAGCATAGGTAGTGACACGTGTCAATAATTCAAAGGTTGAAATCATGAAATTATCAATAATATTAAATATTACATTAAATATTAAATAATTTAAATTTAATTAATTTCCATGTTGTTTAATTAATTAATTAGCAAATGCAATGACTTGGTCTATAACAACTAGTCCTTGTTCACTAGGGGGTTGACCAGTTTCAGCATGGTAAAAATGTTTAAATTCATTCAAAATCTAATGAAACCCAAAGTGAACTAAAACACATTTTGGTGTAGTGACAAGAGCAATCAAAACAACCAATTATCAATTCACACATCAAAATACCATAAGCAATGTTGTTATAATTATTATTTTTCTTGTTATACTAGAAAGAAGAATAATGATTTGAAATAAATTGATGATGAAATTTACTTGCTTCTTTTACCCATGTGTATTATGTTTGGAACTATTAAACCTATAATCTTTGTTGTTTAAATTTTTTGATTGGTTAGGGCTTTATGGTTTGTGAATGGCTTATTATGCAACAACCTTATTGGTTGTTGAAATTGTTAAGTATTAATGATTTTTTATGTTTTTATCAAATGGTGTGAAAATTTGGAGATGGCTATGCTAATTCAATGGTTGATACAATTTAATTGACTCAATATGTACACAAATAGATTATTAGGAATGGGTTTTGTAGGGGTTTAAGTAAAACACAATGATTATGATTTGAATAATTTAACATCCAACCCTTTACAAAGGGACAATGCATCTTAAGCTTGTAGACTCAACTAACAAAAAAGATTAAGTATATACATTCACAATGTTAACATCAAATTCATTGGATCTTCTCATTCACTTAAAGTTAGAGTTTAGACTTGTCCATTCAAGCAATATTTAAAGGCATGATTAAAATATTTGTCATCACCCATATAAGGTATTAACTGGAAAATTTATGTTTTAAGGTGTTTTGAAGGTATTGCACAAGGCTATAACGATCTAGATCATGTGAAATTTCCCCATTAAGGTATTGCATTAAGTTGTCAAAGGATGTTTTTCACTATGATGAAGGTATTATAAACTTAATGTAGATGTCCAAGGAATATGGAACTTTTCCTCAATTTTGGTGCATTTATTGCATGGTCTATTCAAATTTTAATTAAACAACTAGGTCTAGATTTAGCAATTTGATTTGCTTATTTTATTGGTGTACTTTAAACATTGCTGATTGGATTTATGAATATTATGTTCATATTTTTTTATATGTTGTTTAACATTATGGTCAACATAATGAGGGTATTCCTTACACACCAAACCTTTGGGGTTGGAAATAAAATCAATGTCAACATGATAAGGGTATGGCACAAAATGATTAAACTTTGGGTGGATAATAATGAGGGTGTTGCTTATACACTAAACCCTTGGTATTGAAATGATAATATTGCACACAATGATGAAGGTCGGGAGGATTAAAATGAAAGTATTTCCTACACATAAGTGGTTAGAAACATGGGTGTATGAAGGTATTGTTAATTCAAAAAAAA
>Ga0209208_10004400_pt1 | contig 19974 bp, 17 predicted proteins | sample S1TSphfallax_3_FD_187694 | JGI IMG/M metagenome (GOLD analysis project Ga0209208, IMG submission 187694) | Host-associated microbial communities from peat moss isolated from Minnesota, USA - S1T2_Fd - Sphagnum fallax MG (SPAdes) (version 2) | ecosystem: Host-associated > Plants > Peat moss >...
GGGGGGGGGGGGGGGGGATTTTGGGCATTTTCATGACATGTATGTTGCATTTAATTATTGGTTTCACTTTTTGGTGCTTGGGCTTGATATTTTGATTTTCACAAAGTTAATGACATCTAATATTTTTTAAAAAAAATAAAAAAGATTAAACTTAAGGAATAATGGGTATATTTATGGTATATGAAACATAATAAAGCTTGTTTTTATTTTTTGATTGCACTAGGTTTATGTTTGAATTAGTCAACCAAAAAAAAATTGAAATGAAAATTTAAAAAATGACCCACTTCACATATCTTGTCATCTTCCATTTGAAAGTGATAGTTTGTCAAAATGTTAATTTATTACATACTTATGGTCATCGCTTTTAAAAACACCCATTTGTGATATGATAATTATCAAACTCTTCACATGGCTCACAAACTTATTCCAATCATATGGAATCACAATGTTCAATAGATATGAAAAATTTCATAAAGACTAAAAATCATGTCAATCATTTTTTGAGTATATTTGCATTTTTAGCACATTGTGATGTATATATTTTTGGCACAAATATATTCCAACATCACATCATATTATATTCAAAATTGTAGTTTCTTAGGAATTTGATTTATTTGGGTTTTGACCTACCATAATATGTAAAAATATTGTGAAAATCCTTCACAATAACAAATTTGGCCCCCCATTGTGCTTTCACTCTTCAACAATACCTTATTAAAATTGAAAATAACAAAACAATGTAGTCTTGTTGACAATTGTTGCTTGAAGAAGAAAACATGTGAATCTTGAGTTTGATATTTACATTAGATGCAAAGATGTAGAATGGAGCTAAAATTGCTAGTTGTGGTTGTTTCACGCACCTCATTTAAAAATCTTATATTTTTAGTCAATTTTCAAATTTGATCCCGCACAAAATAATCACATTTATTTAAAATGTAGAAATTCAAAGAGATGCAATCAACGACGGATGACATAAGGTATTTCGACAATGCGAATTTAAATGTTTTGTCAATGTTGATAGGAGGCAAGTTCGAATGTGCCATGTGGTAGTTCTGATGGTGGGGTATGCACATTGAAATGTTGTTAGATAAAACTTGTTAAGGGGTGTTTAACACCTAGTTGAAAACTCATGTGGAATGTGCATAACTTGAGTTATTTGCTTAGAGGAGATAATGAATTAGTGAAAAGGTGTTAGAACCAAATCATAGTCAATAACTATGGAAGAAAAAGGTGGGTCCATTCAACTATGCAATCATTGCATTCTTTGGTGCCACAAACCTTTACAAAAAAATGATGAGACAAAGTGGATGTTTTATGACCATTTGGTGTTTTTTACATTTGCAATGGTTATAAGCCTTTCTTTGCTTATGAAAGCATTTGGTTTTAGACGTTAGTTCTACGCCAATGCCCTTGTGTTCAATATCCTTCTCACTTTTCTTTTGTGAAAATAATGTTTTTTGCCATGGTTAAGAAAACAATGCATGTTTTGCCAAATCTTATTTCTACAATAACATTGTATACAAGTTTTCATTTATGGATGTCTTGAGGTGAAATTAACATGTTTGGTCTAGTCATCAACGTGTCAATTTCACTTCAAGACAAAATGAAACTTGGGTGCTCATGCATGTTGACATTGGGCTTTCCATGGTTAAATAACTTTAGTTTTTATTTTAAAAAAATTGGTTTGCTACATTAGGTGATTGCATTTGTAAAAGATGAAGGCAATAATTTAACAATTATGGCAATAACTTTACAACCCATAACTAATATCGAGTCTTTGAAATTGTTTCAAGTTTATGAAGGTACTTACTTTGGGCACCTAATGTTTAAAGCATGTTGATATGCTACAAATGATGACAAGGTTTTTATTCGTTGAAACATGTGAATGTGAAAAATGCTTAAGATGGTTTATAAAAAAATTTACATGGACCAAAAAGTTTGGGAAAGGGAAACAAAAGTGGGGAATGGAAACAAAAATGGGGAAGGGCTTGTTTTTACATCAAGATGTGAGACCAAGAACTTAATGTTCATGAACATCTCATGGATATTATATTTGCTAGCAAAGTCATTATAATTGAAGAGACTTAGAAGTTTAAAAAAAATCATAATTCTATATGTTATGGGGGGTAACATAAAACCCTATTATCAATGCATCTACAACAATAATTGATGTCTTGGTTAGGGATTTGGAAGAAAATATATTTGGTGTTAGAGCCTCAATTGAATTGAATAGTCTTCATATTCATTAGTTATTAAAGAATTATCTTTTTTTAGGAAGCTTTCTATTTTCCCATTTGCATGTGCATATCCAGTTGCTTGGTGGTGCATCCATGAGAGCTAGTTTTCGACTATGGGTTTCCTTGCAAAACATATTCTTGAAATCTCAAGTTCACAAATAAAAATTAAATGTGGTTGAGTTTTGTTGGCATGTTGATAGCTTTAAAACATTATCGTTTATGGGTGAAAACCATGAATCAAATTATCATGTGCATATGAATTAGCTTGATGACCTATGTTTCAATAGCAAGTTGAATTCAAATTTCAAAAACTATTTGAAAGGGGAAGTTTTTTTCGAGGGGAGAAATATGACTTGATTGAAGAAGCTAACATTTTTGAGCAATTGTACATCTGATGATGATCAATTGTATGATACTAAGGTGGGTTTGTGTGAGGTGTGGTTGGGGCAAGGAACTTATGTTGCCCTACAAATTACTTTGTTTTGGATTTTGTTCATGTTGTTTTTGCTTTAGGAGGCAAGGTTATACTATTGCAAACGTTTTTTGAAGCAATAATACTTGAAAATTTGCTATACATAACCCTTTGTGCATATCCATCTTGTGTCAAACATTCAAATGTAACCTATTCATAACCAATTAAAAGGAAGAAAAAATGAAATTGAATGTGCAGCTAGCTACTATTGTAAGAAATTGAATGCTTTTTTTGGAACACATATTCCTCCTTCTAAAAAAAAAACTGAATATCCTTTAGGGGTATATACACTAATGACCCAAAAGTTGATAACCCGACAACCCAGCTCATAATTTTGCATTTTGAAATTCTCGAAAACCAATTATCCAGCCCCCTGGGGCCCAGGATGTTTCACAACAATTAAGAAACTCCTAAGGGTGAACCATCTCCTGGTTTTATTTTATGTTGGGCTGATTATTCTGTTAATTCACTTGTGTTGATGCAACAAAATGCCCACTATAGAGTTCTGTATAGATAAGCCGTTTGCCCTAACTGAGTAAGTGTGTGTGTGTGTGTGTGTTTGCTGCTTGGGAGATTGCATGTGGTACTTAGTACTTACTTTATTGAGATCATGGATCCGATTGCCTTGCCTTGTTCATAAGTCTCACCTAATATATCACAAGGGTATGTCTGTCGAAGTATACCTAAATATTCATCCACTGGTTCAATGCATGGAGGTGATTGGCATAACACCTCGGTGACAGATGATTTCAAAGCAGCTTCACCCACTCACCCATTATTTGGGCCTCTATAATTAGTGTTAGTTACATCCAATATAGAGTGCTAATTGTTTCAGCAGCCCCACTCATGAAACATGAAGATTTGGACATCATAAATTATGGTGACACTCTAATGTTTCCGCAGCTTTGCTTATACACATGCAAATTTGAACAATACAACCGTGGGCGACTAATTTAATCTCTCACCACCTGAGCCAATCATTGTGGCCGACCAATCAGAAGCAGTCATGTTTTTATTTTTGTGGGCGCTTATGGGAGACTAACGAGTTGTGTGTTGATGTACCATACAAGGCCAAATCTGTTTTAGTGATACTGTGAAGGCTGTACTTCATACTCTGTACCATGTACAGGCCATTTCACTTCTGCTTGTGGAGCTTGTCTTATGGGATATCAGCAAGAAATATTATAATATTTACCTATTTACCTTTTATTTACCGACGAAATTTCTCTTGAAAGTGTAATTAGAAATTAGAAATGCGAATATGAAGCTATTTTTCAGATCTTTTGAATCCTCCTCGAAAAAAAGAACATTGTTAAATATCTGTACTTGGTTCAAGTAGGTAGCAATTTTTTATATTAAAAAATTATTAAAAAATTACAAATAAAAAAATAAAAAAGTATAAAACAGGAGATTTAATTAAAAATTTGTCACATCTTGATTTTTATAGTCAAATTTGGCTAAATCTTCTTATGGATGCTTGTCACTCTGGTTACATCACAAAATTGACCAAAGTGTAGGTATGAGGAATTTATAGCAATTTGTGTTCTTGTCAGCTTCCTAGCTTAGAAAAAAGCCTTGTTAACTTATTTGATTTGTTCAGCTTTCCAGCTTGCCTTGAACAACCCCCCCTCACCTCCCTAATGACTTTGGCTTTAATGTGCTGATGGGCTTTGATGAACTTAACTTCTTCTTCTTTGATCTGATGATGGCAAAAAACATGAGAATGAATACCTACGGCAGTCCTAATGTGAAGTTATTCATTTCCTCCAGAAATTAGTTGATGAAATCAAATCGGGGTGGAATAAAATTGCTGAGAAGCACTTCCCCATGGATCACTGAACACCACCTGGGCCAACAAGTCATTTTCATCCAGGAGCTACTTTAGTACTGTACAAAGGAACAACTTACTCAAGGAAAGAATACTCAAGAAAAACATGAGAACATATCCATCTGGATGGCATTGAATCTTGACCGACTCTTTGCTTTTTGTGACTGATCCATTTTCAATTTTTGAGAACAATTGAGTTATCTGTAATGTATCCCAAACTGGGGTAATGTAATGGTCCTCAGTTTTGCCAAAACTGGGGACTAAAGAAAAATAGGAATGAAAATAGCATGCAGGACAATAAAAGAGGGGAGAAAATTAGTGTTTCCACAGTAGTTGGTCCTCACATGAGTTTCACCACCCAGTTTTGCCTGCCAAAACTGGGAACTAAAGCCAAAATTGTACCCAGGACCATAAGAGGGGACCAAATTCGTGTTCTCACCAAAATTGGTTCTCATGTGAGTTTCAGCCACGGTATTGAAACTGCCTTTCTGCACATTCACCTTCATTTCTGCTGGTCAGATTCTTCCTTAAATCAAGTATTTGTCACAATAAAATCTTAATCTTCTGAACTGATACCCAGTTTCGCTCATGTTACGTTGCACCGAAATTGGGAATGAAACAGGGATTACAGGGTCAAAACCATGGCCCAAAAGACAGACGACTTTAAGGATAACTCGATTAGAGATATCTGTAAAGTCAGGAAAAGACAGGGTCAGTACCCCGAGTTTGGTCATACACAGGGTGAGGTTCAAAAGCTTTTGAGCACACCCTTAAAGCTTTAACCCTCTATGAAATTGAGATATGGATGGTTCTGGGTTCACACAATATATAGAACTGGGAACTTGGTTCCTGGTCCAGTTCTTAAGAAATACGATTCCAGTTCTGAAAATGAGATTCCATTCGAGTTAACAAGAGTCCATCCGAGTTTGGTTCTTTCTAACCAAAACTAGAACCAACAATTCTAACTCACCAAATCGGGTACTCACCCAACACTGGTTAACACAACCCTTCCCTTCACCTCTCCCCCAAAAACATAGCAGAATACAAAAAGAAAAAGAACACCCATAAATCTCAATGGATCTTTGGGGTTTAAGAGAGCCCTTCCTTGTCTTGATGGATGAAACATCCAATGAGGAGTCAAGCAAGCAGAGCCTTCTCTATCTCTATCTCTATCCATGAAGGCACTACTATTATTGGTCTCCTCTGTTATATGCAGGAGCTGGTGATCCCATCTGTAACAAGGGGTGTGTCACACTGTGGCCTTGCCATTTACATTAAAAATTATCTTAAGGCAAAAGAAGAATTATGGAAACTTAAATATTTCACCATGCAAAAATATAATCTTCAAAAAATCCTCTAAAAGAAACCAAAATCCTTCAAGATATTATAACTATATAAGTAATCTGAAGTTTCAACACAAGCCAGAATATCATCTTTCAAAAATCCTCATATAAAAATAGACCTATTATTATTATTATTATTATTACCTAGGGGCCCAAAATCCCTTAAACTACTATACTCTATAATGAATCTAAACACAAAATCCTTGCCTTCTTGGTAGGCAAGGCCAATAAATCAGGTAGTCACGAATGAAGAACAATTTGTCAGGGTTGTTAATGTGAGGAGTTTGGCTTGACAGAACAACCCTAAAATAAAAACTCACTCAGAGAAAATAAATAAATAAATAAATAGAAGAAATCATAACTCCGATTATCTTAGAGGAGCTGCACAGCAGTCAATGAAAAAACATGGGGATACAAATTGTTACCATGGGAGCAAGGGCACAATGCACAAGAAAAAAATGGGGGGGGGGGGGGGATCCCCTGACCACAATTTTTGGCATTTTGTCAATTTGCTTTGTACACTCGAACACTCCTTTCTTTTCCGATCTTTCCATCCCACCGCCCAGCAGGTGGCCTAATTATGTTCAAGGGTATTTTTAAGGGTCCCATGGGGCTGTGCGTGCCAATGAACATCCATTTTCTTATACTCAAAATGGTGGGTTGCAAACCCAAAGCAGAATGTTTAGAATTTGGGCCTTGTTCACCATGGATATGTAGTAGTAACGGCGACTTTGGCCGAAACTTTGCTTCGGCCAACATCCACCGCTTTTGCAAATGACCAAAAATAGAATAAATAAGCATAGGCCTACATCAGCTGCTGGAATCTTCTTTTTTTTCCTGGGAGAAAAGATCAAATCTGATAATTGAGAATTTGGAACCACAATAATTTAAAAAATTAAAAAAATACTAAAATTTTCTGAGTCACCAAATTTGAATTAATTAAATTTTTTAAAAAGTTAATTTTTTTAGTTCTCTGGTTGGAGATATAAGTAGGCCTAATGGTTGGTCATACATGAAGTTGCATCTTGTGGATTGGGTTAATTTGGCATAAACCACCACTCCCTTTTTGTGTTTGTTTGGATAGGTAATATGACTTCATGCACTTAGTGTAAGTAAATGAATGTTTGTGTGCGCCGCACATACATAGGTAGGTCATTCATTCATTCACTCATAGATTGGGGGGGGGGCGCATTGTCTGTCAGGGTTCCAGTAAGGCGTGAATCATTTCAAGCATATCTATTTATCAATGATGACAACAGCTTTACTTGTATAATCTTTTGCTACCCACAGTTGTTGTTATTGTCATTGTCTCCATCCCATCCTCGGTCTCTTTCAAATGTAAGTTACTAATATTTAGCTACAATAAGCTTTTAGTCCAATGTTTGTTTTCCCCTTGTTTGCTCAATGAAATGATTCCCAAGTGTGTGTATGTGTGCATGCGTGCTTTGGATATGTATCTGATAATTGGCCATGCTGACCCCCTTCACTCTGGCTGCTCTTTGCTTTTTGCTACCATCATTTGTACCAAAATAACTTCACATTGGTTTTGTATCCGCAGCAGCCAGAACCAGCCCTTCTTTTTTCCTGGCTAAAAAATAGCCAAATTGCACCAAAAATAATTGTTCAGCGATAGGTACATGCAAAAAAGAAGAGGTGGTGTGGGAGAGGAAACTAGTTTCTATCGTTCGCCACTATCCATCACCATCTTGCCCCATCACCACCGCTAGATGTAGACATCTTGCATCATCTTGATCATCCAAGTAGCCACTTTCGGTTGGGGTTTAGGGGTTAAGGTTGCCAGCACGTTTGTTGTGTCAAGTAGATGTTGTTTCCATAGTTCTCATTTTCTGATCTGGCAATGGTCACTTGCTTGCTTGTTTCAAATTCCAACAAAGAGTCATTGAAGCTCTAGACTTCAAGGCAAAGAATTTGAGATCATGGCATTTAGTAGTAGTTGCTACCCATCAAGCTTTTCATTGTGCACAATGCAATGTGATGGGGGGTGCTTTGAAGGTTTTTTTACATGATGAAGATTGGTGAGCAATGGGTGAATGTTGCCACAAAATCAAAAGTGATTCCTCCCTAACAAATTATAGATTTTTGCTTCAAGTTGCGGAGGCTACTTTCAAGTCAAATAAGGTATGTTTTTGAGCTCCATCACTTTGGGTTTCAATGCTCATGCTTTGTTGCATCTTGTGTTGCTATGTGCACAATTATGTTTTGTTGCATCTTGTGTTGATGTGTGCATGATCATCCTTTGTTGCATTTTATGTTACTATGTGTGTGATTGTGCTTTGTTGTGTCTTTTGTTGTGTGCATGCATTGTGCATCAATAGGAATCAAGAGCATGAAATGTAAATCGATAGAATTAATAACGAGGTCAAGAGCGAACCAAAACTTGTATTGTTGCAATATTTCTTTAGTAGTATAAACATTTCAAATGTCAAACCTTTGTGGTTAATGTGTGATTTGATGTAACTACCTTCCAATGGTGATGGTTTGTCAAACTTTTTTAAGTTGATCCATCTTGGGTGACATTCTGCTACAATCAATGTCATTTCACTAGTGTAATCTCCTAAGTCATTTTTCTTCAATGGGCCTTCTCACCCTTCTTTTTTTCATAAGCTACCTTTCATGCAACTGATCTTGGGATGCTTTCTAATGCATGGCCTGGTTTGAATGGTAATTTACATGTCAACTCTCCCATGTAGTAAAAAAAGGTCACCAACTTGATTGATTTGCTTCATACATAGTTAGATGTTGATTTGTTGCCTTGTGTTTCACTTGAAAAACAAAAGAAGTCGCACATGAAAATTCTAAATTGAATGGGTTACAAAGCTCCCTTGGGTTGAGGGGGTCCTTGCCACTAATGGCATTCTTCACAATGCCATATGCAAGGTATGCATCACAATTGATAGGAAGCCTTGCCAACTTGTTCCCATGTGGATTAGGTTGAGGAAAACAAAGAAGGATTTCTTGAAGTTGAAGATCAAGAAAGGAGATTCATATGATAGGAAGGCTTGTGGACACAAAAAAAACCAAGCTTTGTTTTCTACCCAAGCTCCTTCTATTGTCTTGTGACAAATCAATAAGAATAATCACTTGGAAATGGAAAGAAAAAAAATGTAGTTTGCCACATTGTTCCAAATCTTGGATGTGGGTCATCCTATGGTAGAATATCAAGACAAGAAGGTTCTACACTCTTTCATTGGTGTGCTTAAGAACCATAAAATGCATTGGTCAAATTCTTCAAGTTGGATAATGATAGAATTCATTTATGCCTAAATCACCAATGCAATTATGGCCATTGTTGCTATTGCTAACTATGTGACTTTTACATGTGACAAGGTGAACATGGTGGATAATGGGAGTTAGATCTCCATTCATGCATAGGTGATGCAAAATTGAATGATAATTCCCATGTTGATTTTTTTTCAAAGGGTTGTTTATATGGAACAAGGGTTAACAACTTGACAATTATGATCATGGAGGCCTTGCAAAAATGTGGAGGATTGAGTCTAAAATCTGTAGTCAAAGATCTTTTGTTTTGGGGCTGATGGGGTAAGTATAATCCAAGGAACCAAAATTGAGGTCAATAAGTAGATTAATATTAATTATGCACCATTTCCCATTGGGGTTCATTGCATGGTTCATAAATGCAATTTGGGTTTGAAAACCTCGTCTTGTTTGGAAATAATGAATAACATAGAAGATTTGTTATAAACTTGTCATTTTTACTTTGCCGACAAATTAAATAAGCATTTTAAGTTGATTAAATTTATTGATATGATTGAAACAAAGGCGCTAAAAATGTTAAAAAATGCGAAAACCCAATGGATATCCTTGTTGGAGCTCTAGGGAAGATTTTGTTAAAACATCAACCACTACTAGCCAATATGTACATGGATGGCAAAAACAACCAAGTACCTAAGGTAAATTGTTATAAACCAAAAACCTTTTATAAGTTTTATTGATTTGTATGTTTGTTTTTAAAAAAATTCCCTAATGTTCAAATTTGGTGCTTGTAGGCTAACTTGATCCTCCTTGCGAATCCATATTGCTTATTGGGAATGTGGTGTCTCATCCCTTTGTTGGAGAACATTGATTTTCTTATGCAATTTGCATTGCAACATGATGTTTTCATTTTTGATCTTGTGTTTGTAATAAAGATTTGCCAAGGGAGCTTTATACATTATACAATGATGGCAATTCATCATTTTCCAATGATGAATTATGAGCATTTAAAGTTTGGTGGATTTTAGCCATGACCATATTCACATGAAATGGGTGGTAGATTTGAATGACAATTGTGAAAAACTTGCACTCATTGTGAATGGTGAGAAAATTTGGGTCATGTTTATGACCCAATGTTTAAACTATGGACAATTGTGGTTTGATAATCTTTTCAAAGCTTGATTTCTTCACAAATGAAATTAAAATGTTCAGGTAAATTTTAATTCTTAATCTATTTAATTTTTATTATATTTCTTTGATGTAATGTGAATTTGCATTGGTAGTTTGGTGTTGATGTTGTGTTTAATTTCTTCTTATGTCACTTTGCAGGTGTAGTTGCCTAGTTGATCAAGGAACTAGACAACCATTTTTAGTCTACATTATTTGATGCCATGGGCATTCTATATCCTCAATATTAGTTGCAACCCAACTATGAAGAGAGTTTTGCCAAACACTTCGACATTTTGAAGCCATGGTATTGCAAACCAAAAATGGTTGGGTTTGGTGAATCTAGCAAGGTAGTTCTAGAACTACTTGATCATCATCATCTTGATTTTGAACAAGGAATGTCCAAGTTGTGCATGAAAAGTAATTCCAAGGTTTCCATGAAATTGCCTTTTGTTTTCAATCCTATGACATGAATTTGGAAGATTGTTGATGCATATTGAGTTTTGACACATTCCTTCCATACATATGTCAAGTTGGCAGAGATTGCCATAATCCATGTGTAGGAAGTGTAGAGGATGAATGTTGTTTATCATCTTTAGCATTTTTGAAGAGTGAGCTTAAGGCTATCTTAGATCCTCACCTACCTCTTGTGATCGACATGTATAGCTAGAAGTATTTCACTTTAGAAACTTTTCCATGCAATGCCACATTTGATGCATGGATTGGAGTAGCAATATACTATGGTTTTCTTGCATAGATTAAATTTTGTGTTCTTGTAAGAATCAATTCTTGTAGGTTTCTTTTGTAGAGCAACTTAGCACTACTTGCCTTGTTCAAACCTTGGTAAGATTATTGGAATACTAATAGTTATTTGTTTTTGCAACAGCCATTATTTCCATCATCTTAATAAGCATAATGAAATTTCTGCACTATGGATTTGCACTATTGGTTTAAAGAATGAGACTTTTAACAAGATTGTATTATGATAGCTAGTTTGCTCTCAATTAAAATCCCATGGAGCCATGCTATGCATTTTCAAAAACTTGGTAATAGCCTGAAATCTGCTTTACAATTTGGATTGTAGCCACTAATGATTTCCAACCATCACGACTATGCCTAGCTTGTAACACAGATAACTTTGCCATGTTCCTGCCTTGCTAAAAGGAAGACAACTAACTCCTTCAACAAATATTATTAAAAAAAATCCTCACTTGGGCTCTGTAATCACAGACTTTTGTAGCCAGCCATATAGGCACTTTTTGAAAATTTTTGAAAAAGAAAAAGAAAAGGCCGGCAAGACTATAACCACAAAATGTTGTCATTTTGACTACGAATGAGCAGTAAGTGATTTGTTGAAGAGGCCCCCCCATAGTTTATACCTATCTTTGCCCATTCTAATTTAGTTAGTTGTAATCTTTGTATAACTAAATTAGAATGTTATGACTCATTTGTTAATTTGTCTTTCATTTTCATCTGCAAAACTCAATAAACATTTCACCACAAAGCAACCCTCTTGAGTACCTCCTTATTCCTTAGACCCATTCGCTTTGGTGTTACCTGAAGACCCATTGTGCAATTAATATACTTAAATTATAAAGGACTCATAAAGATTAGCTTTTGTGTCTGGAGTGCATGTTGCATCTATGATTGTTGCTCCTAGAAATAAGGAAGGAATGATTTTACTCCTATTCCTTGTAAGTGGGTTAGCAATTGTCTACTTCTAAGTGTACGATCCCTCTCACTTGCAAAGACATGGAGTTGATTTTTTAGTGTGATCACAGAGTGCTCTTATATAGCATACTTTTTCTTCTGCTATTTGTGAGGCACTTCAAAAAATAATATGGCTGTTGTGACAAGTGTTCCATTTTTCAAAATCCTTCACAAATCTTTTTCTTTTGTTTCACATGATACCCAAATGAGTATCACAGGGGAAAAAAAATCAACACAAATCTTATCAATACAAGTCTTTAAACTTGGTAAAGCGCTTGGCTGCAATGCAGGCTTTAGCAAAATCAGACCTATGAGGGCCCTTATTGTGGTAAAGCCGCGTAGATGAAGGGTTTACCCTACACTTAAGGAGCAGGTGTAAGAACCGTCAGCTTCCTACTACACCTTATCAACTATTGTTTGATTTCACTTTGTGTTTGCCTCCTGCTTTACTATGGGTAATGCCCACATTGGAAGACATCCACAAAATGCTGGGTTGGACTTCACAATGGCCTCTTCTTTTGGGAATGCCCCCACACACCCACCCACACACACCTGGAGGCTGTATTCAATCACATACTTACTTGAAGTTGTAAGGTTTGCCATTCAAAGTGTTAAGAATGGAGCATCTCAACATCTTATCTACTTGGTTTTTAATATTTAAAACTGTTTTTCAGCTCCAGCTTGTAGCTTCATCATCTCTAATTAAAAAAACACCTATGATTGTTGACAAGTCCACTTTGCTGTGTTTTTTTTTTTTTTGTGTGAAACAAATGGAAAAATCCCTTGCAAAGAGAGACACCACTTGGCGCAATGACACCTGGGCAATGAGTTGAGAAATCAAGGGGCCACTCAGAACCAAACATCATATCCTTAGCCTACCCACCCCCCCCCACAAAGTGACCAGTCCACCCCTTTGTTAATGCAAAGTTGTGACCAAGTGCAGAAAAGCCTTACATTATTAACTCACCACTGGATGTTGAAAAGTCAACATCCAGTGTCATTGATCATATCTACTATGTACCAGCCTACCAGGGATCAGTTAGTTATGACAGGGCCCAAGGCAAAAGTTTTCTTTTTTTAAACTGCCTCCAAAACTGAAGGCATTTCACAACACAACAATGGCCTAGCCTAGTGTTTGTTTTTCTTCACTATTTTGACAAACAAATTAAACAAGTTCATCATCATCCGCTCACTCACAATTGGTTTCTTCCTACAAACTTGTTCACTAATTCAAAAGGAAGTTTCCACAGAAAAATCTCCTACAAATTTCATATCCCACTTGCAGGGTGTGTTGTTATACTCATAACATGTAAGGGTGTGTTATATATATAACATGTAATATTTCCTCTGGCCCATGAGCAGGCATAAGTGGGTGTTCTGATTTGGGGATGAGCTTTACTGAAAATGTGAAGTTCCTTTTTCTGGAGGTTGCATTGATTTTTATGTTGTGTTAAAAGCCTGTGGTTGAGAACATGACCAAAATCAGGCTTGCACTTCACTCTGGCCTCGCGTGCTCTTATTCTTTTTTGGTAATGCACTTGCCTTGGGGCTTTACCCTACTTTAGTAGGCTTGGAACCTTCAGCTTGGTTGAAGAGCCGAAGAGCCTTGCAAGATATAGTGGCTCATTGTAGGACCATCCATGTATGTGGCTTCATTAACTTGGAAATATATGTCCACCCTGTGAGCTTACAAAACCCTAAATCCTCGAATGCAACAATGGTTGATCTTCAAAACCAGTTTGTCGGCGGTTTTGGGTGATGTGGCATCACGGCATTCGTTCAGAGCTGGCGGGTTACAGGTCATATCTGCCCAGTTCTGGGTCAGCCAGATGGGTACAGTGCGGCTATGATGATAGTGACTAGAGGCTCAAATCAGGCCGTTGGCATACTCATGTGTTAGGGGCATGTGAGATCCCACCCGTCCACTATGTCATTCTGTCCCGTGACTTCTTATGGCTCATGGGTTATGTCCCATGTTAGGCTCAAGCAGGCCTGTTATGTACTCCATTTCTGGTGGGAATGAAACCTGATGGGCCTTTGGAAGGTTGCATTGATATTTTTACTATTTGAATCTTACATTTGACTTCAGGTGTCCAACCAGGCCAAGAAATTGCAAGATATACCTGGTTCACCCTTTAGGCACTTGGCATGGCCATTTTAGGTTTGGGCCCATTTGTGCTCTTGTTGAATCTAATATTTGACTTAAGAGCTCTGCTAAATTGGCTCAAATTGCAACTTCTCGTGTAAGCCATACTAAATGGATCTAGGATAGGAGTTTTATCGGGTTTACCTCCCCTTTCTTTAGTTGATATGCTTCATGCAAATGTTGGAGGGTCCAGTTCTTAGTGGTTCCCTTTCCTCCTTGTGGCTCGCCTCTTTTGGGCTGTTTGCTTGCCTGGACTTTGGTGCTCGCCCCTTGTTTCTTTTTCTCTCCCTTTCTTGAATGCTTTCTTTTTATAGAGTCTGGCAGGGTTTCATCATCTAGAGAGTTGGATCAGGCTCCAAGATTTCAATCCATAAATTTTCAATGGAGAATTGTAAGGAAATGTAATGTCTAATGGTAGAGTTGTGAGTGGCCCAAGCTCTAGAAGGAAAATCTCCACAAGGACTAAGAAATCACAAAATTGCCCAAGAGTTAGGCTTAAAAAATGAAACAAGTGTGATTTCTATTAACTAGTTGTGAGAACATCCAAAATCCACAAGATGTTTTTCTTGATTGGCGCATTGGGACAAATTTTCAGATATTTCCAATTTAGAGAGTCCATGCACTCTCAATTTGCCCACCTACCTAGGGTATGGACTTTGTGCCGGCAAGGAATATGACATGAACATGAATGTGAGGGTGATGGGGAACAATATGGGGGACACTCTGCAGACTGTGGGAACAACTTGAGGAACATTTGGCACAGCATATGAGATTAAATCAAGGACACAGGTCGGGGAAAATTGGGAACTGGTGGGAACAACAAAGGGAACCTGATGAAGCTTGTTATCTGATTGATCCTTGGGAACTGATGGTTAACTTTGGGTTCACCTTTTCTTAGCCCCTGGTTCTAGACTTTTATCTATTCTGGTTCTAGAACTGGGTCTGGATTCAGTTCCAGTTCCAGAAACAGGTCTGGTTTTAGAACCAGAACCAGACCAATTCCAGTTTGGTTGTTACTAATCGGGAACCAGAACCAGCAATTCTTCACTGGGCCAAACCAGATAACTGCCCGCAGGTGTTTTTGCCATGGTACCAGTGTGGGTGCTGGTTCACCGAAGGCGACCTTGACCCACCCCAAAGACAAACAAGGGGTGTGTCACACACTATGGCCTTGTCATTTACATGAAAAAGTATCTTAAGGCAAAAGAAGAATTATCGAAACTCAAATATTTCACCATGCAAAAGTATAATCTTCAAAAATCCTCTGAAAGAAACAAAAATCCTTCAAGATATTATAACTCTGTAACTAATCTCAAGTTTCAACACAAGCCAAAATATCATCTTTCACAAATCCTCATATAAAAAATAAACCTATTACCTTAGGGGCCACAATCCCTTAAGCTACTATACTCTATGATGAATCTGAACACAATATCCTTGCCTACCAACAAAATTAACTGGATTTGTTTAACACATACTGGGTCACTTCATTAGATGCCTAGAGAATTCTTTTCCTACTTTCTTAGCCTGCCATTTTAGCCTCAGAGCAGTGTTAAGTCTGCAAAATGGGGCGGTCTGTCTTACAAGCTTGCACCCACAACTGAAGCCAGAATTGAAAATTTGCATGAAGAATTTAGCTCTCAATCTCCTGTTACAAAACATCACACACGCCGAAAAGTTGTTGAAAACATGCAATGAAATATATATTCCTAGTGAGGGATACCTGTACCTTCATTGATAGGTTTGGTGATGGATAAGAAGAGTTTGAGTCAACTTTCAAGTCACATTTTTTTGGAGTTTTTTTTGAATTTTTTCTCCACATGTAGCATCATTAGCAATCATCCCAAACAAGATTTAATATTAATGACACATTTGTAAAAAAAAAAACCTTCCAACCTGTAAAAATATGGGTTGAAAGAAAATGGCCCTCAAAATTGAAAATTGTGTTAAAATCTGACAACATTTTCCTCCAAAGCAGGGGTTTTTTTTCATCAAGAATTTGGCCAATTTTTGACAGTATATTTGTTTTATGAAAATGTGATGTTGCAATTTTGTGAAAATTTGTCACAAAAAAATTCTTTGGAACTTTCAATTGTGCAAAAAGAATTTACATAAACAGTGGGACTGGCTGGGTAGAGTGAAACCTGCAGGCTTGGAATTCCTAGTCAAAGGTTTCATCAACTCTGGGATGGGGAAGACAGGGGGAGGGACGGGGAAGAGGGTTGTGTTGATTTCATAAGTGTTCCTCGTTCCCTATCTGTCTGCAACTAATAGGCCAAAAAACAAGTAGCGGTGGTGGCTTGAGTGGTTTTTCAGGTGTTCAGGTTTGTTTGCGCACAAAACAAAAAAGCACCAAAAAAAAAAGGGGAAAAAAAAGAAAGCTGTTGTTGTGAGTGTTTTGTCTCTTGTCTCTTGTGAACAGTCAAGGTTGAATCTGAGAAATTTTTTTAAAAAAAAAGAGAGAAAAAACCCTCAACCTGCCATCTCTGAATGAACTGAACTCACCATGGAGGAGGTTGAATTTGTACCTACTTGCTGCAATTTTTGGGTGTGTTTTGTTTTTCCTTTCTCCCTTTTGTTTTCTTCTTCTTTGCTGGCTCATGGGTGGACCCATAGAAAGCAGTGAACAAGCATCAGCAAGCATCAGCTGAACCCAAGACCATCAAGGGGTGTGTCACACTGTGGCCTTGCCATTTACCTTTAAAAGTATCTTAAGGCAAAAGAAGAATTATGGAAATTCAAATACTTCACCATGCAAATATATAATCTTAAAAAACAATCCTCTAAAAGCTACCAAAATCCTTCAAGATATCATAACTCTATAACTAATCTCAAGTTTCAACACAAGCCAAAATATCATGTTTTGGAAATCCTCATATAAAGTTAGACCCACTCACTACGTGTGGGCCAAAATCCATTAACCTACTATACTCTATAATGAATCTAAACACAATATCCTTGCCTTGGTAGGCAAGGCCAACAAAGAAGACATATCAAATGGATAATACACACACACAAAACACATTACTCATATACTTATAAAGAAAGCATAATTATGTATTGGGTAAGCAGCCAGAGGAGCTGGATTACCGAATATAGTCGAGGTGTGACTGCATTGAGACTATTTTCATAATCCAACTCCTACACCCGTTTCTGTACTAAGTGAGTAAAAACCAAACACTAGAGGAGAAAAGGGAGAAGATTATGTGTTATGACCCCCTTCCCGTAGACGAATGAGCAAGTGACATGTTGGACAATGCAGTCCTGAAGCTGCTGGTTAGGGTTTTTTATGATGTCTCCTAATGGTGTAATCCTGCCTAGTTGATTTGAGAGCTCTCTTCTCTTCATCACAGATAATGGGTATGCTTTAATGTTTTATTTTTTGTCAATTTTGTGATGTAACCAAAGTGGTGATCCATTGGAAGATTTAGCCAAGTTTTGCTACAAGTTGAATATCAGAAAAATGAAATAAAAAATAACCCGTCTTTCTACATTTTTTGGCTACCTACTTGAACCATGTATAGAGTTGGGATTAAAAAAAAATTGGTCAAATTATTAGGTACTATTCAAAATCTTGGAAAGCACATGATTTTTGCACTTTTAATTTTTAATTTCTCTTTTTGGCTATATAGCCAGCAAAAAAGGCTGGTACTACTATGCTTTGTGTGGGGGTGGTGGTGTTTAGTGTTTTTTTGGGTCAATTTTTGTGATGTACCCAAAGTGGTGATGATCCACATGAAGATTTAGCCAGTTTTGGCAAGCTAAATATGAAATAAAAATCTTAAGAACGTCCTTCTCTTTTTTGGCTACCCTATTTGAACCACGAGCAGAAATCTGGCGTTTTTTCTCAAATTTTGGTTGAATTCTGGCTACTGAAAATCTCAAAAAACACACTTTGATTTTACGACTCCATATTTCTATACAGAGTTCAAGTATGGTAGCAAAAAACATAGAAGGCCGTTCAATTGTTTTACTTTCCTATAAGCTTGTAGCCAAATTTGGCTACATCTTCCTTCTTATGGATGATTACCACTTTAGCTAGATCACAAAAATTGAAAGAAAAAAAACACCCTGCTCCTCCCAGCAGCACTATTTCTTTTACTTGCGACTTTTCGCCAAATTTTGTCCTGAAAAAAATGGTTTCCATCTATACAAAAGATTTTCCATGTGAAAACAAGGACCCAAATTCATCAGATTTTGAATTAAAAAATTCCAAATGCCCAGAGTCTTATGATAAATTGCAGATGGTAGCCAAAAATAGAGATGGATTTTTTAGTTTTTTTTGGGGGCTAACTTTCAAATCTAAAATGTAGCCAAAATTGGCTAAATTATTTTCTGGATGGTTGCCACTTTGGCTAAATAACAAAATCCTGAAAAGAAACCCTGCTCCCCAGTGCCTACCTCCCTCCCTCCCGTGCCTTTCCGCCCTTCAATAGCGCTGTCATGCAACACAAATCAATGCAAATAGCCACATGGCGAATACAACAAAATGTGTCAGAGAAGAGTGATGTGGTGAGCGCAGTCTGTGGGCACATGCGGGAACACAGAAGCCCTTTATTGTGTGAAATTAAGGAGTTACAAAAGGTCGGAGTGTAGTTCCATCTGAGTGTTACTTTTACTGGGGAATTTTCGCCAAATTTTGACCTGAAAAATATGATTTCTACCAGTGATTTTATTTTATTTTATTTTATTTCAATTTTCTTCTGTTGCTCTGAAAGTGGCTATCAGCCACAAAAGAGGATTTAGCCAAATCTGGCTACAAGACAAATAGAGAAGTAGTACATTTAGGAATCCCATATTACATGTCGGCGAATCACTTGAACCTATTATTTAAATATGGCGATTTCTAAAGAAAAACAAGCAAAACATCTTCCCAAATCCTCCAAAAATCTTGGCGATTTCATTTAACTTTTCTCCTCCAAGATGTGGAATGTTTTTTTGGGAAAAATTTCCAAAAAAGTTCCCTTGACCATGTTGCTCTGAGACCTTTTAAAAAAAGAAAAAGTAGCAAAAATCTGCCACAATTTAAAATAAAATAAAATCACTGTTTCAACTCATACGAAGGGAAAATTTGGTTCAAATTCACCAGAAATCAAACAAGATATACATCCAAATGTCAAGTTTTATATGATAAGTTCTAGTAGGTAGCCAAGTACAGAGAAGGATTCTGATTTAATTTTTTTTTCCTACTTTCATATCTAGGATGTAGCAAAAATTTGGCTAAATTATTTCCTGGATGACCACCACTTTCACTACATCCTTCCATGGGGTGGGGAGGATGAAGGTTTGATGAATATCCTCCCACTTTAGCTTCAGCCTTAAATAAAGCCCACCAAATTGAATGCAGTAAGTAGTAAGTAGAGTCCACGGAGCACTCCCGCCCACCCACAATTCGCAGCCACTTTGCATTTCCCTTTTTACGAATATTTGTTTGTAGCCATAAGTGGCTGTCATCCACAGGAATTTGCTAGGAAAAGTGGCGATCATCTGTAGTAGGAGGAGAATTTAGCTAAATCTGGCTATTTAAAACCAGAAATAAAGTACAGATCTTTCATCAATATTTCTATATTTTTGGCTACGCAACGAAAACCAAGTGTACAAATCTAGCAAATTTGACCTTATTTTTTTTCTCACTTTTGGCAACAACTGACAACCTATTCTTTTTCAAATTTTTAATTTTTCTTTTTGGGAGCAGGTTTTTGTTTTTTACTGGCGAAAATTTCTCCAAAGGGAGAAATTCAAAATTAGAAAAATAAGTGATTTTGGAGGGATTCCATCGCCAGAAGTGATTTTATTTTATTTCTTCCAGATTTCTATGTGCGTTGTGTGCGTGTGTT
>Ga0209208_10004402_pt1 | contig 19972 bp, 14 predicted proteins | sample S1TSphfallax_3_FD_187694 | JGI IMG/M metagenome (GOLD analysis project Ga0209208, IMG submission 187694) | Host-associated microbial communities from peat moss isolated from Minnesota, USA - S1T2_Fd - Sphagnum fallax MG (SPAdes) (version 2) | ecosystem: Host-associated > Plants > Peat moss >...
TTTTTTTTTGTGGGGGGGGGGGGGGGGTGGATACCGTTTATGAAGGAAGTAGCATTACATCGCTTCCTGTTCATGACCATGCAAAGGTGGTCTACGCCCCCATCAATGTGTAATGACATTGGGAGCAGTTACAAAGTTAGGTGAAGAAATAATGTACTGAAAAAAATGGCGAACCGTCCTTGTCTTGACTCGATGAAAATAGGCCGGTGGTTTGACGGACCTCACATATATGTATATGTTATATACTACAGTAGTTATTTGGACAAGTTGTTCAATAGAAAAAGGAGAAGAAAAAAACAAACATTTTGACATATTGGCTGACACTGTCAACCGGATTAAATAATCTTCTTTTTCCCATTTGAAAACAGTGTCAAATTACATTTTAAAAAAAGTTTTTAAAAAGTCATGGCTTGCAGATTTGGCCCCTTTTTTTCCCATTCTTTATTGCTGCATAATCGGCCTAGCTTGCTAATTCTGTACTTTACATGGCATTACCCTCGCAGTCTCCAGCATTCCAACAGTCTTTTAACACCAAAGAATGGGCTGTAGATGGTGGATTTCATTGTGTATACCCTAATGGGCTTGCCCAGGGCAGGCATGCTGACCTGACTGAATATTCCATCTATACTGCACTCTCCGGTACATTATCCATCATTTCTGATGCTTTTGTTTAAACTTGCTAACTTGCAGAGACTCATTATGTGATGAGCTGAGTGGTTGGAACAAATGTAAGTGAACTTACAGGTACCCAATGTTTTCTTTATTTTTTTAATGGGCCAAAATTCTCCACTCATTGAAATGCTTTTAGGAATTTCAAATACTAGTGGGGTTTTTTAGGGGATTTTAATTGCCAATTTTTTGTTAAAAAATGAGAAAAGTTGCCAAATTTGTAGATCACATTGCAGTAGGTAGCTGACAATATGAAAAGATGCTTCAGGTTTTAGATCTTCATTATTTATTTATAACCAAATTTGGGCTAAAAAGTTTTGCTGATGATGGTCACCCTAGTAGCTCCATTACAAAATTGTTAAAAAAGACATTGCAACCTTAAACTGGACATTGGAAGAAATCATTGGACAAAAACCTGCAAGAAGTGCTTCCCCACTATAACAAAAGGTGTTTTTTTCTTTTAATGCAAAGTGATTTCACTGGATTTTGAGTGAACTCACTACTCATAATGAAAAAGACCTAATAAAAAAACAATGAATTCACTAGTCTAGTGAACAAGGAATTGCACCCACATTTTGTAGCCCCACTCTGAACCCACCTGTAGGTTGAATCAAACCCTCACTTAAATTCTTTTTAAAAATTTCAGTTTTTGGCCCAAGTTGCCAGGGGGACACATTATATGCTAGAGTTAAAATTATTGTTCATAACTGAACTGAAAGAAGCGTCCTGTTCAAGAAGAGGGGACATGATCTCTGGTGATGCACATTGTGCACCACCGAGATCATGTGCTTTACCTGCAAGCAAGCAAGCGAGCCAGAAGGGATTTCTATAGCACCTGACTCTTTTCGTTTACAACAACTGTAGTTGCACATTGCACCCAGAGTCACAATGAATTATTTTTTGCCGAAATAGTATGGAATCACCAAAATCTGGGCCATAGTGAATGAACACCAAGAAGAGCAACCTGAAAGATGTACATGAGTGGTTGTGTGAAACAGTTTTCCATCTTGTTTGGGTTCTCTAGCTAACCATTGTGGTTAGCCCAGTTACATTTTTTGTAAACTACCTACCAACTAACAATCCACTTGGTGGTAGTTATTACATAGGTAGTAAAAACAGCCCTTACCTACTATGTATAACAAACCTATCTACTTACCTAATAGTCACCTATTTTCCTACCTACCTATCTATCTACCTATTTGTATACAACCCACTTCTTACCTAATGCATTACTAAAGGTTCACAAGTTGCTAAGTTAACTGGATCAAAGAACCTGCAGTTTAGAACCTACCCACCCTTAACTGCTGGTTCTTTGCCAGGGGTTTTTGCAAAAGCCCATTGGTTTGTTTGAAGATTTGTGACACAAACCTGGAACCAAAGGTTTTTTGATTTTGAAAATGTTCAAAAACTTGGAATCGGAGGTTCTTTGGTTTTGAAAATGTTGAAAAAACTAGGAATCAGATGTCCTTTGATTCTGAAAATGTTCAAAAACCTGGGAATCAGAGGGTTTTTTTATTCTGAAAATTTTCAAAACCTGAGAACTGGAGGTTATGAACAAAATCAAAGAACAGCCAAGGACATTGCACACCTCCCCTATGGTTGTTATAGTTCTAATCAGACTGGTGATAACCGTGGGAGGGAGGTGTTGGTTGGTATATATTATTATTCCCTTCAGTACTTCAACAAAATTGCATCACAAGAAAAGGAAAGAAAAGGCCGACTCTAGCAAATATTATTTTTTATATGCATCACAAAAAAAGGAAAAAAATAAAAGGCCGAATCTAGCAAATATTATTTTTTATATGATCCCCAGCTGACTAACTTTGGAGTTGAAATTGACGAAAATAAACAATTGTGCGCTTTTTTGAATTTGTTTACAAAAGCCAGTCAATGGTCGAAAGAGGTGTGAACGTGGAGATGGGTTCTTTTTGAGATTGTGTGCGTGTTCCACAAGTGTTAGGGCGCTAGTGTGTCATGTAATCTTTTGCCAGCTATATGTTCCCCAATTCAATGAGACGATTGTAGCCACCGATGGACGATCCGATGGTGGTCGGCCAAAGGTGGAATGTAACCTTGCCGGGTTGTTTTGCTGGAAATCTGGCTGTGCCGAATTTTGGTTCCCTTATGGTGGAAAAGTGGGTGTCCTTAGTTTTATTACCAAGTGGGGTTGATCGGTACGGCTCCCCACTTTTTGGGTAGGCGTAATTGCTTTTTGGAAAAGGTCGGATTTGCTGAATGACTTTCTTCCTGAAAGAGAGAGAGAAACAAAAAAAAAGGAGAAAAGGGGTTATGATGAGGTTAGAAGAAATAGGCCGCAATATATGGAAAAAAAATTCGGTCATTCCGTTCCTTTGTGAAGGCATTAGTCCATTCTGGTCTTGTCTGGACAAAATTGTTGCATGAAATAGCAGAAATTATAAAATGATTGGACACAACCGGGGACGGGGTGGGAGGTCTCCGTATACAAGGACACAATGACAATACTCAAAATCCAGATTTGAAACCACCCTCCAAACAGTTCCTTTGGTTGATGAACTACATTTCTAGTACCAACAGATCTTCAGATCTTGTTGGTGAAACTTCAGCTCAAATTCTGCCCTTGGATTTCAATATCTTTGTCCGAGACTTGAGTGCTTGAGTGCACCACACACACACACACACACACACCAGCCCATTTCACAACCCACAACGAGTTTTGAGATGATTTATTTAGTTTCATTTATCCATGCACACTCTAAGCCCGCCAATTCAAATTGGAAAATAGACGTTGAAAAACTCTTTAATTTTGTAAATTACATAAGACCACCAATTCAAATCAGAAAATAGGGGTTGAATTTGAATACTAAACTCTTTTATTTTGTAAATTACGTACGCCCACCAAGTCAAATTGAAAAATAGAGGTTGAATTTGAATACAAAACTCTTTTATGTTGTAAATTACGTAAGCCTACTAATTCAAATTGGAAAATAGAGGTTGAATTTGAATACAAAACTCTTTCATTTTGTAAATTACGTAAGCCCACCAATTCAAATTGGAAAATAGATGTTGAATTTGAATACAAAACTCTTTTATTTTGAGGATTTTTATTTTTATTGGGGAGGGGGGGGAAGGGTATGCACTCCCTAAGTTTGTATGTTAATAATAGGATAACCACCAATCAAGGTTCATGTCCATTGACTTCATTTTTTTAACCAAAAGAAAAATCAAAACAGTTTCACAGGGAGAGATTGAAAAAATCACAGGGTTGGAATACAAAAAAATCCTGCAAAAAAGCACATTAGCATTCAAGGGAGGGTGGAACTCAGAAAACCATGAATTTTGATGGTTCCTGAGTTTCACCCTGTCTTTCTTTTTTCCTTTTTTCCTGAGCGGCTCCATTGCTGCTACATTTCTCACCGCTCCTACGTGTACAGGTACTATAATTCCTCTCGAACCTTATGCATTAAATGCTGAGATTCAGCATTTTCGTACTGAGTTTCAGCATTTCATACTGAGATTTAATAAAAATCTCCTTACTTTATGGATACCACTAAAAGAGGGCTTAAGGGGTGAAAGGAGGCCCAAAGACAGGGTGAAGACAGGGTGACTTTAAGGATTTCTCTATTGGGTTTTCATTTACAAAGTGTGGTACCTAGTAGTAGCTTCTAGCTCTCATCACCAAAATAATACATATATTACAGTTGTGATCCTTACAGCTGTGAAAAGCACGGCATCACAACTCACCACCAATTTTACATATAATTTTATTATTTATTTTTGCATTGGGGGAAGGGGAGATTTTCCCTGTGCCATGTGGCTGGCTGGCTGGCTGGCTGGCTTCATTGATTGAATGGAGAGGGAACTATTATTGTGCTTCTAGTTATGTCAATGATTGGTAATAGGGGTTTGTATCATGAGCAGCCAAAACACTTTGGGCATTGTTATTTTTTTTCGGCCCCCTTCTCTCTCGCTACTCTCTCTCGCTGGGTCCCAATCAGGGTATTTTTATTTATTTATACTTTTCCGACCCCCTTATTTTATGATATGGAGTAATTGGCGAATTTTTTCCCCCAAAAATTAGCAAAAAATGACTCGAATTTACACTAAAAATAAAGAAATTCCCCAATTTTTTGGGTCCAAGAAATTAAAAGAATTGCCCAAAAAAAGACCGGGTTCGAATAGGGGCTTTTGAATTTGTTTTTGCCACGGTGTTACTTCTCTTTGTTGTAAATTGCACATTGTTCTTTTTTTAGGTATAGCATATGTTTTTACTTATTCAGCCATTTGGGTGTGGTGGTGGAGACCGAGGGATTTTACTTTTTTTAAGTGATGTAGCCAAACTAATGATTGCCCACAAGAAAATTTAGCCAAATTTGGTTGTAGACCAAATATTAAAAGTTTAAAAAAAACAATCTTTTCGGTTTTTGATTACCTGTTTCAACCTGTTGTAAAAATTTGGTGATTAAAATTTCTTTTCTTGAAAAAAAATAGGGAAATTCTCCCCCAAAAAATGAAAAGACACGTGTATGTGAAGGCATGCATGTCATGCATTAATTGTATTTTAGATTGTAAAACAAATATAGAACCAAATGGATGAGGAGGACCATATCAACATAAGGTCCCATTGGGTACAAATTTTATTGCAATGAATTTTGTGCGACATATCAAACATTAGATATAATAAAGCATTGCATGCAAAGGTTTGGAAGTGGGCTCTTTTAGTCTTTAGAGCAATTTTTTTTCAAGTTGGAAGGTTCGGGAAGAATTCACATTTAATTGGTTCTTGTACTGCTAGCTTACAAGAACCAATTGAATGTGAATTCTTACCCTAAACCCTTGCTACCAAGCTCTCTTGAGAAAAGAAAGAAAGGGCTTGTGTGTAAAGGTTGGCTTGTAACGTTTTCCTCTCTTTTTTTTTGGGTGTTTGAAAATCTGCATGCAATTTGATATGGATGTTCAAGTCTAAATTCTTACCATAACACGTGCTGACAGTATGGTCGTTTGGTGAGTGAATGGAGGTTGGAAAATTTTGATCTTTTTCTATGCTTTCATTTTGATATTCTTTGTTGGTGGTTCTTTAACATTTGAGATGAGCCCTCGACCAATCTATCCCCACACACCGACTATGCAATGCGTGATGCGATGTGGTGGTCTATTATTCTTCCCTTTTTCTACAGTTTTTTGGCAAGTGGACCGAAAGGAAGAAACGTGTTTTCCATGTCATGGCTGGTTGGCCAGATTGGTAACCTACCCCTGCCTTCCACCCCCCCCACCCCCCCCTCCCATTGGGAAGAGACCCAAAGAGTTTTCTAGAGTAGAGAAAAATGAGATCCACAGGTTTAGTCAAAATTCGGACCTCGTCATATTTGTATAGGTCCATGAATTAAATTGTTTTAAAAAAAAGCCAAGCGTCAAGAGTCTTTGATGGCCTCATTAATTAAGCCTTTAAAATCAGCCTTTATAAAGAAAACTTAAAATGATTTGGGGCAATCATTTCTTGGAAATATATGGAAGAATAAATGGCATACCAGACCGACAAGCCATTAGCACACTCCCAAGTGGAGCTCAGTTGCATAAGGCTGGGCATGGCTTTCACCCCCACACCAATGGGTTTGAGAACCGAGAACCTTTTTCCATCTCCCAGGGGTCCCAGACTAGGGCTATGTACCACTGAGCCGTCACCCCCTAGAGTACCCTTTTAGGAAAGTTTGGTTTTATTTGAAAAAAGATCAAGAATGTAATGAAGCACAATAAGCACATGGATTAGATGTAAATAGAATAAAATGAGCAAAAATTTAACCAAAATATGAGAAAAAAAATGAAGAAATGTAGAACTTTTTAAAAAAAATCTTCATTAACAAAACTTGAACCCTTCCTATTGACACATTAGACACACTAAAAATCGTCAAAAACGGATTAGAATTGAGAAAGTTATGACCCCCCAAAGCAGAGAGGTCAAAAACTCAAAAAAAAACAAACTACAAAGTCTAAAACTTGATGACTCGAAAAACTTCTTGTATGTTGCTCTCTTGCTATCAGAGTTCAAAGATGATTTGTAAAACTGAAGGTGGCACTCCTAGAGCACTTAAAATGCGAAAGTTAGAAGCTTTGAAAGTAGGAGGGGTCCAAAGGGAAGGAAAAAAGAAAAAAACACATTTTGTGAGTAATAAAGCTTATTTTTCTTCTTGCTATTTTTTCATTACTCCTTTTCAATTTGCACTTCACAAATGATTTCTAGAGCTACTGAGGTAGTGCTCCCATAACATTTTAAATCACTCAAAATGAAATGGAGATTATGAAGATCTAAAGAAGTGTTCGGTGATGGGCAGTCCTACCGTAGGTGTGGAATTTGAACTGCTCGGCTGACAATAAAAAGTCATGACTCGGAGACATCATCTCCAGATGACCAAAGTGTCTTGTTAACACTGAAGCTTCTTTTTTTTGAACATTGTGTTTTTCATGGGTTAAATACTCTCTGTATGTTTTTAAACTTACTAAAAAATAAAATAACCCTCAACTTGTCCCATACCTGTTAATGGTAGTTATATCTGGACCTAAAATTTTAAAAAGCCCCAAGTTTGGGGTTTTAAATAAAATAAAATAACTGCCCATCTTGTTGGGTTTTTGACAAATTTCAAAGAACCATCGTTTTCCTGAAAAGAATGAGAAAAGAATTGATGATTCCAGGTAGGGTTTTTGACCAATTCTTTGATTTTCTTAGAACCATGGTGTAGGGGTCTAAGATGGTTCTTTGATTTTTTTTGAGAACCGATGGTTGAGAAGGGTACATTTATCCGATACCTATGTGTCGAAGTGGTGAGAAAGAGACAACCACTAATAAGTGGGTCTTTCTTTCATTCATATACACATGTTGTGAGACATTGGCGTGGCACAATATGAAGAGACAGTGTTTGAAACGGCTCCAATTGCGTAAAGGTTGCGTAAAGCCTTTTTCATAGCAGGAAATTTCCTTTGGTCTGTGAAGGCACACTTTCAAAAGGTAAAGATCATTGCCCAGGTCTACCGGAATGGTTACATTTGTTGAGCCTCCTTCCACCCCGCCCACCACATACATTTTTTGCCGGGACGAAAGTCTTCTACCGATGCTTCTTCTTTATGCTGGGTGAGAACTCAACCCACCAAGGGGGGGGTTGGGGGGGTGGCGTGGGGTGGGGTGGGGGCTTGACTGGTTCTCATTAGACCTACCTTACCTTCCTGGTAAGGGGGCTCAAACCTGCCAATTGCATGAGTTGTTTACCATACAACCATAATGAATCGGTAGAATCTTTCTAGAGTATTTGGAGGGGTGGCTTACCCTGGATCAAAAATTTCTGCCTGAACAACCCAGTTTGCCAATAACAGAAAGAAAAACACCTAGAATTGAATAGTCATTAGTCACATTATGGTCTGGGGTGGCAGATTTTTTGTCATTTTCTTCACAATATTATAGGACATAAACTTGAGGTGATGATCATACATTTGTAAGAATGACCAAATATTCTCTTGAACATGAATTTCTAAAAGAATGTCTTTAAATCAATGTTTTCTTTATCAATGTTGCAATGTAGCCAAAGTAGCAATCATCAGTAGTAAAGATTTTTCTAGATTTCGCTACATGCTAAATATGAAGGTAAAATTTCAAAAATAATTGTCCTTACTATATTTGGCTATTCTACTTCAACCATGTATAAAGAACTTTTGTTGAATTCCAGCTATTGAAAATCTCAAAAACCAGTTGAATTTAGCAGTTTTAATTTTTTTAATTTCACATTTTGGATATAATATAGCCAGCCAAAAATAAGCTAGGCTGCTTTGATCTGCCACCAGGAGACGTTAATGTCGTGGAATGGTCTTGTCCTTGCTGATTCTGTCGGGTGTGTATGCCTGGCCTTACCCAGATGGGCTGACTGTGCATTTCATACCCAACATAATGGGCAGTGGCTTCACCATTCCGTAGAACAGTTTGGGCTGCACCCAAAATTAGGGTTTTCTGACAGGATCTATCGCGCCTCGCTCTTTCTAACAGCCGATGCTTTCCTCCGTTCCCCGGATCGCTCCGCTCCATCCACGACTGTCCGATTTCCGTTAAGAACGAAGGAGAGAAATAAAGAAAGTGGAGCTGTTTGTTTTTTTTTAGGCTAAGGGGACATCATCTCTGCAGGCAGCAGCTTCGACAACGCGCCACGATCTGCGCCAAAACAAGCAATGAGATCCTATTAAAAAAAGTCACAGCACCAACAAATAAATGTCTGTTCGCATCATGTATTGTTGTGGCGCTAGCTAACAAGCTCTGCCAATTCCAGCGCCTACCAAATTGGCGGCCGCGGGTTTGTCGGTTCAGGAAGAGGGAGCCGTGGCAAACTCCAAAACTCCCTCGCAGCTGCCAGCAGTGGAGAGAGGAAGAAGGAGAGCCACCGTCCCTCCGACCGACCGTCCGTCCGTCCGACCCGACGTTCCGGCGCCCGCAATGAGCCGCATTCCGAACTACCTCGATGAAAAAAAAATTCATCGTCGGTAGATGAATCACTACTTTTGAATCCGTCCATCCATCTTCCATCTATCCGCGTTTTTGAAATTTTGATCCAGTGCTTGGCTGGTTGGCAATGTGTGTTTGTTATATATATATATGTATTTTTTGTAAATAATTTTAATATTTTGTTTAGCCATTTAAAAAAATGTTGCAACCTAATATGAAAATAAACTTATAAAAACATCCTTGATATATTTTTGGTCACCTACATATGAACCACGTATCAAAATATGGCGAATACTGGCTAGATTTTGGCGAATGAAATTCTTTTCTTAAAAACTTGATTTTAACAGTCCTTTTCTTTTTAATTTCGTTTTTTGGCTAAAAGAAAGGCTGCTTTGCTGGTTGGCCCCCGCATTCCGTGGCGCACAAGACAACATTATGCTCTATGATCTATCTGTTCATGGACGAATGTGCAAGAGAAGTGGATGAGAAACGTCCAACGGCGGGATGATGAAAGGTGGGAGAGAGAGGAGGGGAGGGGGGAAGACTAGACTAGGAAGAAGAAGAAGCCGGAGAAGAAGAAGAAGAAGAAGAAGAAGAAAAACGAAGGCGGGACAAGTACGCGGCGGAGTTCTTTCTTTCTTTCTCGAAACTGCTGAAATTTTTCGAAAGACGTACACGAGGAGAGGATAGTGGGAACAGATCTCACTTTTGGAAACTGATGTTGAAATTCGGGGGAGAAATTTGATTTTCTTGATTTGTGTGTCCCGTGCGGGTGTATCAGAAGGGCTGGCATTGCATGCTGTGGAGAGGAAGGGGAAGGGTTTTCGTTGCCGGAAGTATAACTGGCTGGACGAAGGATCGGCTATTTTAGCCTTTTGTCGAATGAAGATCTGAAAAGCGCAATCCCTTTGGAGTTATTATGAAGTTGTTGTGCGCATGGAGAGAGGAGGACTGTTGTTATCGTTGTTGTAGGACAGAGTAAAAGCTGTGGCGTGGATTATGATGATGCTATTAGAGTTTTGGTGTGCTGCTGCTGCCGCTGTTGTTGCTATTCGAAGAAGCTGCGCTGAAGTTTTGTGAGAAGTTTTGCGCTGTCTGTTGTACTCACGCACGCACGATAGTGCTGAGCTTCTCGTTCTCCCCCACCCGCCCCCCCGGGCGTTTTCAAGACTGGCTTTCTCTAAGGCAGAAGATAAACGATATCAGAAGCAGTAGCAGTGGAGGTAGAGAATTTTTCCTCTTTTCCCGTGTGTTCCTATGTCCTATAAGGTCTGGAATCGCGACTTGCATAGTTTGTAGTATTTGCTCCCCTGTTCTAGACAATCCTCCTTCAAAATGCTTTCTAGATACCGATTGATTGTCTTCGCGCGCTCTCGCTCGAGTCTGCACATTTCCAGATCTTATGCTTAGCAGGGATGCACTAGACACATTGGTCCTAGAAGATACTCCTCTCTGTCTGGCAACACTGTTCTTGCCCTCTCTAGAGGTGCTACTCTGTTTCTAACTCTGGAGTTCTGAACATACATACAACTGAGCCCATCACAAGCAGGAGTGCACAGGAACAAGTCTCTCACTTGTGTTGTTTTTTCGTCATACCAGGTGTTCTCTCTTCGCAGTTGTTTCAGCGATGGAGACCACAAGTTGGCCGTATTTCGATCCTGACTATGAGACTATTGGCATGCATATAAGCCGCCCACGGTATGCCGCTCACACCTCAGAAGTCATCTTTGCCTCGATCTGTCTTTCTGGAGTGCTTTCTTTATATCCTTATTAATACGCCACACCATTCCTTCTTCTTCAGAAAGTTGTGAAACGCTATCTATCGTCTTGCATCACATCCTCTGTCTGTCTGGTTTCAGAGTCGTGGTGGATAATGATGCGTACGATGATGCCACTCTCGTTAAGGTAAGCACAAAGTTTCCCCCGTTCCCTGACTCTCTCAAATACGAACTCGTTTCTTTCTTGTCCAGAGCAGTTCCTTATTAGTGCTGTTGTAAGACTTTTTTTTTTGCAACCTGTCGAGTCCTAGGGTTTGTGGCAGCAGAGCTTTTGATAGTTTTGTTGAGGGATGTGTGTCAGGAGCTAAAGGAAGGTGTCTTCTGAGGGTGTTCTCCTTTTCCACTTCTAAGATTAGGGTCGATTAGGTGGCCTGAGAGTTCTTTCTTTCTTTCTTCTCAGCTGTCTTGTGTGCTCTTGAGCTGCTCGTTGGGTTTTGGTCTGTTGGTGGCTCAGTAACTCGAGTATGGGACCTTCTTCAGAAGTTCTGAGTTTTGTCATTGTGGCTGTTCTGTTATCCAGGTGGACAGTGGCAACAGGCATGGCATCTTGCTGGAGGTTGTGCAAGTGCTCACTGACCTCGATTTGACAGTCACAAAAGCCTACATATCATCTGATGGAAGGTGGTTCATGGTTGGTGAGTTCAGCAGTCTGCTCAAGATCTGCATCCGGCACTTCTCTTTGGGTGATGACTGCATGTGATCAAATAGAACACTTCTTGAGGTAGCTCATAGTGGCTGGTTTTTTTATGGGTTTCTGACCTTTTTGTTGTGTATGGGGTGTAGTGTTCCATGTCACCAACAACAAGGGATGCAAGGTCCATGATGAAGAGACCATAAACCATATTATACAGGTGTGTTAAAGTTTTTTCTTTTCAAGAACTGTGTTCCTCAGCAAGCATGCAGGAAGAGCTGTAGCTGGTTTTTGATTCTTGTGAGGGCTATGCATTGTGGTATTTACCTTTGTTCCTTTCTTCTAACTTGCTTCTGCTTCCCAATGCAGACGTTGGGTGCAAAAAAGAGAAAGGAATGTCCATCAGCAGGTCTGCAAAGATGTCCTGGGCAATCTGTGGGGGTGGAATCCATTGCACAGCACACAGTCATAGAGCTTACAGGGACTGATAGGCCTGGTCTTCTGTCAGAGGTTTCAGCAGTTCTCACCAAGCAGCAGTGTAATGTGAATGCTGCTGAAGTGTGGACACATAATACCAGGGTGGCGTGTGTGGTCTATGTGACTGATGGGGTCACTGGTGGCCCTCTCAAAGATAAGAAGAAATTGGACCAGATTAGGGACTTGCTGTCAAGTGTGATGGGAGTTGATGGAGAAAGGAGAGGGGCAAAGACAGATTTTGCTGCAGGAATTACACACACAGAGAGACGCTTGCACCAGATGATGTTTGCAGACAAGGATTATGAGGGGGATGAGAAGTCCCTGTGTTTCAGCAGATTGAATGACAAAAGAAAGCCAATTATCTCAGTGCATAAGACCAATGAAAGGGGTTATGTTCTAGTCAATGTCCAGTGTAGAGACCGGCCCAAGCTGTTATTTGACACAGTTTGTGCTCTGACGGACATGCAGTTTGTTGTGTTCCATGCCAAAATCAGCTGTTCAGGCTTTGATGCTGTCCAGGTATACTTAAATCTCTTGTGAAAGTGGTTTTCTATGGATCTTCTTGCTTGTAACCTCTGATGCAGTGCAGTCTCTAGCAACTTAAAAAGGTATATCAGTTTGATGTCTGAATCTCTCTTTCTGCATTGTTTTCTTTTGACAGGAATACTACATTCGCCATGTGAATGGTTGTGCACTTGATGTGGAAGGTGAAAGACGCATTAAGAAGTGTTTGGAAGCTGCCATAGAGCGAAGATACTCTGAGGTAAATCTCATCTTGTGTGGTTCAGTAACATGGAAACAAACATTGGAATTTCTGGAGTGTTGAAGGCTTCATATCTTTAAACATTTTATAGCAGTCTCTGGGTGTGCCTTGTTTTATCAAATGAATGTCTCTTGATTTGAACAGTGATTCTTTGATCTCTGTGCTTAGGCTAGGGTTTCAACCTTTAGATTTGACTAAGATTGTTGACATGCTGTCACAGCCCTGCATTTCTTGTGAAGTGCTCAACCTAAATCTGATTGTGGCCTTCTTTTGTTATTTCTGCAGGGTCTGAGGTTGGAGCTCTGTACCAGTGACAGGGTGGGGCTCTTGTCAGATGTGACTCGCATCTTTCGGGAGAATGGTCTCTCAGTTACAAGGGCAGATGTTTCAACTCGAGGTGACAAGGCTGTCAATGTATTCTATGTCACAGATGCTTCAGGAAATCCAGTGGACATGAAGACTGTAGAAGCAATTAGACGAGAGTTGGGACAGATGGTTCTGGAAGTGAAGGACTCACCAACTTTCTTCAGGTCACCACCTCATGAACCAGAAGGAAGAGCAAAGCTTCTCACAGGTCTCTTGAAATCTTCAGAACGGTTTTTCTATGGACTGACCAACCTCGGCTGGAGATCAACCCTAATTGCTTAGATGCCTTCCTCTGTCTCTCTCAGCTTTAAATTGATGTGAAATTTGTGAAAGTGTTGATTAGTGATGATGATGAAGAGCTGAGACAACCAATACAACAAGCATCCCTAGCACACAGAATTTGTGCCAAATTGTGCAGCTCGGGGAGCAAGATGAGTTAGCAATGATGCCATTTTATGTCTTGTAAATTATACACAGATGAGAGTTTCTATAGGATGTGGCATCTCTTGTATAGCAGTAGTAGGCCAAGGACGGTGTTGGGTTCCACATCCCATGAAAGTCTCTCAGACAGGAGGTTGGAGCAATAGCCCTGTAGTTTTAGGTCTCAGGTAGGTGTCAGTCATTCATGACAGTTCTTGTACATAATTTTATTCTAGCTGTCTCTGAACACAAAAGGCAACCTTTTCATTGCAGGGTATGTGTATGGCATGATAGGTTTTAATTATTTCAAGGGTATTGTTTCATGCACTCAGTGTGTTTAGCTCATACAACAATCTCTGTCGAATGTGAAATTCATTGATGATGTGCTTAGGTTTTCCTGCCTTGTGAACCCTTTGTTTTGTGTTTTTCTTCTGTGCTTTGTGCACTTCACATTGTGTTATTACCAGGTATGATGAGCAAATATTCTGTGAAATTGGTTTCTTTTGCTTGTTACAAATAATAAGGCAAACTGTGTTTGGTTTCTATGTAGCATCCAATAATTGATCAAATTAAAAGGTTCTGAGCTAGGAGTTGTAATGTGATTGCAAGTCCTCACTAAATGCTAGAATTGAAATGAGAATCAGGAGCAGGGCATTTAAAGAATGATAACATGTATGATAATGTCCTTTACTGATGCTTGACACTAAAGTTACCTGGAAAGGCACCATGTCTTTGCCTTACTTTTGGGCATCCTTTCAGTCCCCATATGTGTCTTTCAGTGGTATCTGGAATGTAATGAAATTTATTGAATCTCAGTATGAAATGCTGAATCTCATCATGTAACGCCCAAGGTTTGAGAGTAATCATAGTAGATGTACAAGTAGGAGCAAAGAAAAAATATGTAGCAGCCGTGCAGGCGCTCAGGAAAAAGGAAAGACAGGATGAAACCCAGTTTATCATGAAAATTGATCATTTTTTGAGTTTCATCCTCAGTTGAATGCTAATGTACTTTCTTACAGGTTTTTTTTAAAAGTCTCACCCTGTGTATGACCAAAGTCAGTTCTGGTGCTGTGTTTTCTTTACTTCATGAATAAGTCTAGTGTGTTGAGAAAGGAAGTGTTTGAACCAGTGTATAGATGAGTCAGCAAGGTCCAACATTATGGTCACCTACTTGAGGATTATGAAAACATTTCATGTGGAATTCAAAGCCTAACTACCTCACTCTTTTCACCAACCCACCTATATGAATATGATAATATAAATTTATTGTGTGACTTTTCATAATTTTGCTGAATTCAATTCAAACCAAATCAGGAATTTTGATTGAATTCAGTTCAAATACAATTGGATTCAAATTTAATTTGCATACAAAGTCATTCAATATTTTCATTTGACTGGAACTTAACAAACCAACTACCAACCCTAGTCCATGCAATTGACAAGATGAAAGTACACATATGTGGCCCACATAATGAAAAAAGACTTGATTAGGCAGACATGTTCTGCAATATCAACACCAATATATATACCATTGCCATACCTGATATATGTGCCCAAAAATGGTTTGAATTTTAAACAACTAAAAAACTCAAGGAAGTCTTTCAAACCAAGGCAAGATTGCATAGATTTTCAGTTAAGTGGAATTGATGGTGCCTATGGGACCCTGCAAACGTGAATTATATGACAAAAGCTCCAATAACCTTCAGCACTAGAATTACACAATTATGAATTGACTTGAGTATTGGTAATTCTCCGGAAGACTTAAAAACCCAAAGGGTCCTTATTGTAGGCAGTACAAAAGTATTGCCTGCTTCTTTTAATTCCTTGTCTCTCCTTGGCCTGATCCATCAATGATGCCCACACACATTTTGGTGCTGCCCATTACAGACTTTGGGTTGTGTTATGCACATTTTGGGCGCCTAATAGATACCTCCAGACAAATTTGGCTGGGAAAATGGGAAATAAGGGGAAAAGAAGCAGCCAATACTTTTGTACTGCCTGCAATAAGGATACTTTGCTCTTCCATAATTCTGTTCTACTAGTTGCAAGCTTCACTATAACAGTTCTAACTTCTTGTGGTTACTGCATTTATACTTGTGCCCTTACATTGCTCCCTATTTCATGATTGATTCAATTACTTTGAAATTTTGGTCTTCAATAATGACAAATCATCCACAAGTACAAGTTATTGCAAACAAGTACAAAATCAACAACAAATCGATTCACTATATTGAAATTTGAAACTTGGTGTGACCAAGTGATTGGAAATGACTCAATACACACACTGTGACAATTTTCTTTTACAACAAGAGATGGTAAGTATTTCTCAACCAAGGTCTGCTAAATTAGAGTAGAGTATGATGCATTGTGCGAGAAGGGAGATGTGGATGTGCATTGTGCGAGAAGGGAGATTTGCACATGAGAACATCACTGGGTTTGAGGGAAAAGAGCCAAAGGCAGCAGCTAAGGCAAATGACTGAAAAGGTTGGGAGGCTCAAAGGTTTGGAGTTTGGACCTCCCTTTACATAAAGATATCAGAACATACTTTTATTCTTCAACTTTCCCTCTCTGATATCTTTCCTTCCTTCAAGAAACAGCTACTGTAAAAAAGACAATAGAAAGGTGGAATCTCCTGAAAAGAGGAGATGACCAACACAGCTTCAGTGGCCAAGGTAGGAAAATTAACACAGAATTTTTTTCTTACAAAGGTGACGGAGGTGAAGAGGACACAAATAAATTTATTTTGGGTGTCTAAAGCTCTGAATGTCCAAAGCTAGAAAACAGTTGTTTTGTGATCAGAAAATCAGCGAGGCCAATCCAGAAAGGAATGAAAAAGAGAAAAAGGAGTATTGGGAGCCTCAGGTGCACCAACAACTAACTACCTATTAACATTAACACCATCCCTAACAACCAAAAGTGACAATGCTAAATTACATGTTTTATTTTTTGAATCACAAAGTGCAAGACATAAAATTGTTGCTCTAGTTTGAAGCTTCTACTAGACGTCAGCTGAAAATTGTGAGGAAGTGCAACATCATCTGGGGTAAAGCAGACAGTGCAGGATTTCTTCTTCTTTGCTGGCCTAGTAGCAACTACTTGTGACAATTTGTCCAATGTTTGCCAAACTAATAGGGTCTGGACGATTTCCTGGAAATCAGGCCTGTTGGTGGGAATCAAAGTTGAATAAGATCTCGCAGACGAAAGTATAAATCAGGAGGTAAATAGGGCCGCGTTCCATTAAGCACGTCAAGTGGAATTGCAGTTCTTGGAATATCCATAGAAGGAGGTTGTCCTGTGAGGATCTCAGCACAAGTCACAGCAAAACTGTACACATCTACCTTGACGGAATAGAATCCGGGAATGATTTTAGGGCTCACTGACAGGTTTACAGATTCTGCACACATGGACTCAGGAGGTTTATTGGTGAGAGGATTTGGGGGCATGTAGAGGATTTGGTTTATATGGCGTGGTACCGACAATCCCAGTAAACATCCTTCTGTTGGTAAAGCCCCTGGTGTCCAAATCGTGGAGCTGTGCCTGCTGTGAAAGTCCAAAATCTGCAATCTTGACCGTAATATGATTGGAATTTGAAGACACTAGCACATTCCTGGGCTTCAGATCCCTATGAAACACTTTTCTGATGATGCAAGTACGCCATGCCCCGTGCGATCTGTGTAATAATGTCTCCAAAGAAGAATTGATAGAAAAGAAGACGTCTGCTTCATCACCTGATCTTTCGTTCGTGGATATTGCAAGGGTTTTCGGTTCCTCCAGTTGAATCTCCGAAGAAGGCGTCATCGAAGACAAAGACGAAGAACTCCACCCGCAAGAGAACAAAAAACCCAAGAGCAAGAAACTAAAGGAGTTGGATTCACAACAATGAGATCAAGTCAAAGATGAGGATGAACATGAAGAGAAATAGAAAAAACAAAACAGTATAGGGGGAGGGATTATGTGAAAATGAAGATGATGGTAAAGGTGGAACATAAACATGCAAAGACGAATGCAAACAAAAAAAAGGTGAATACAACTATCCAGAGAACAAGAAGACAGAGTGAAATTGAAGACGAAACACAACACTTGAATATATATATCCAGAAAAAAACTGCAAAGTTCACTTGCTGAAATGAAGATCAAAACAAACAAAGAACCTCAAGAGCAAAGGAAAAAAAGGTTTATAACCTGAAGACAAAGATAAAGACAACTCCAAGTTTGATGTTGGGACTTTTTTTCAACAACATAACCAAATTTGAAGCCAATGTTTCAAAAAAAAATTGGGGAAGAAAATGGGCCCAAACCTATATTTATGTGGGGCATTGAGAAATGTGTAATATACATTAATTCCCCATCCTTTGAATCCAAACCAAAATTTAATGTTGAAAAACATGAATATAATGTTTCAGGATATTGGTCCAAGGTTTTAAAAACTAGGTCCACAAAACACACTATTGATAGATGATTGCCCTTAGAAGTGCATCGAGAAGGTGTTATATTCCTACATCCTACCCCACCCATTTAATAGTGAGGTTAACGATAACTATTAGCTTCTTGGACAATTTATGGTTTTACTTACATTAATACAAAAATGGGGTGCAATTTCACTAGTTTAAGTCACTATGGGACCTTTAAAATGAAATAGGTTCATTGCACCTTAGTGATTTCACCTTAGTTCAAATTATTTCACTATAGGGTCACTAAATAAACATCATGTTTCAACGTTATATGACATAATTCACTATTATAATTTATTATGGTAAACAGGTTTATCATTATGTTGTCAAATTTTAAATATCTTATGTTATTATAGGTAACCTTAAGTTATTCTAAGTTATTATATTTTTAAGTATCATAGGTTATAACTTAACTTATTATATGTTTTCTATTTTAGGTTATTTAAGTTAAATTATTTAACTAGCCTTAGGCTATACCTTAAATTATTTTATTTTAAACTATTGTGTGTAATTTCAAGTTATACTTAAAACTATTCAAGGCCATTCTACTTTATATTATTAAAAGTCATTTTATTTTAAGGTATAATAACTTAAAATAACCTTAAATAAAATAGACTGATTTAAAAATAAATTAACATTTAAAAAATTGTATATAATAACTTAACGTGAAATAACTTAGGGTGGAATAATATAAAATAACCAATAATAGCCTAAAATAATTTATGATAAAAATAATTAAAATAACCAAAAATAATCTACAATAGAATAACCAATAATGACATGCAATAAATTAACCAATATTAACTTATAATAAATATCTTAGAATAATCAATAACAACCTATGATCGAATAACTAAAAATTATATGGTAAATAGCCTATAATAACCAATAATAACCTAAAATAAAATAGCCATTGATAACTTATAATAAAACAACCAAAAATAATTTATAATAAATAATCTAGAATGACCAACAATAGCCTATGATAGAATAACCAAAAATAGTTTAGGGTAAAATAACTTAGAATAACCAATAATAGCCTATGGTAAACAACTTTGAATAACAAACAATAGTCTACAATAGAATAGCTAAAAATAACTTATGATAAACAACCTAGAATAACCAACAACACTTCGGCTAATATACATGTGTACAAAACATATATATGTAGTACATGAATGTAGCAATTAGTTGTAAAAATATGTAAACAATTAGTATAATTTAATAATACATGAAATGTAATCATACACATATAGTCAAGATTAGTCATGTTACTCATATCAAACAATCCATGTGGCACTTCCACATTGGCACATTTGTTAATTTGCATCGGTCAAGATAATCATTTAAAACAAGGCATCAAAAACATGTTGGCCCTACCAATAAACAAGATGTTGTGCATCTACCTACTATGTCCACACTTTGAACACCAAAACAATCCATTCTCATTTAAATAGTCTAAACACTTTCACCAAAGAAACTAGTTCTAATAAGGTAAAACTTCCAAAAGTTGGATCCAACATGATTGCCCTTCTCCTTGTGGGAGTAGGGCCCAACAAACCATTAGGCATTTTCACATTAACACACATTTTAATAAGAATTAGTCAAGTTAGTCACGTCACACAAGCCATGTGGCACTTTTACATTGCCACAATTGTTAGACATTAGTCAAATAAGATAAACCATCTACCACAAGAACACATTTTGGGTTTTGTGACTTACCTTCATGATTATGTATTAGTTAGAAATGACATTTGTGATTAATGAATATTGAGTTACTAAACCCACATCAATTCACCCATTTAATCATAAAGGACATATAATTTCAAAGCCTAGTTATCTTATCAATTATGATTTTTTTTCTTATAATATTGAAATTCCATGTCATCATTGACCTTGGTTTGATCTATAAAGTGCATGCCATGTCAACCTAGTCATTTTACTCAATTAAAAGTTACAAAA
>Ga0209208_10004403_pt1 | contig 19970 bp, 11 predicted proteins | sample S1TSphfallax_3_FD_187694 | JGI IMG/M metagenome (GOLD analysis project Ga0209208, IMG submission 187694) | Host-associated microbial communities from peat moss isolated from Minnesota, USA - S1T2_Fd - Sphagnum fallax MG (SPAdes) (version 2) | ecosystem: Host-associated > Plants > Peat moss >...
AAGAACCTTCCATGCCATCATCCTCAGGACAGCAACCCTATTGGGACGCCATATAATTAATTAATTCTCACCACACCAGCCCTCCTACGTAGGTGCCATACCATCTTCAATTCAAGACAAGCAGCCCCCCTATTTCCTAGTCCCCTATTTTTTTTCTAGAATGAAAAAAAAGGTTTTTTAACTTAGCCCATAAATGTTTAGCACGTTCTAGAGACAGGGTTTTTTTTTATGAAAAAAAATTTAAAAATAAAAATAAAAAATAAAATTTATTCTATTTTTCCAATTTTGTAATGTAACCAAACTGGCAATTGTCCACAAGAAGATTTAGCCAAATTTGACCATAGATCAGATATGAAAAAGTAGTAGTAGGTAGAGGAGTTTAAGAATCCTTTTATATTTTGTCTAACTCCTGGAATCTAGAGAAATCTAAAGGTGAACTTTTTTCTTTTTTGTAAATTCTAAATCTGGTGAATTAAGGTTCTGTTTTAAAAAAAATACAGAATTCATTTGTATTCGTCAAAATCATATTTTTCAGGTTGAAAAATTTGCAAAAATTCCCCCCTTCTCCCCTCCTCCCAAAACAAGACTTGAGGTTGACAAATTACTTTCAACAGCAAGCAGAAAAACAAAGTGTATATACTTATTTGTTTTGTTTTTTTTGTTTTTTTTTAAAAAAAATTCGCCAAAAAATAGACTTGAAATTGCCAAATTACTTTCAACAGTTGAAAATAAGCTGGGATACCCGTTTTAAATTATTATTATTATTATTATTATTATTTTAACGTATGCCCTCAATAGCACAGTAACAAAATATTTGGATTCCCCGAGGCCACGCGACTACGAAGCAGCCCCAGATGAAAATGTACACACCAAGAATACATTAAAAAGGAGAACGGTAGGGCGAGCATCTTGTCTCTGTGTGCTCGAGAGTGAGAGAGGGAGCGTGAGAGCGTCTGTGCCTTGGAACATCTCTCTAAGGGACAGAGAGAGAGAGAGCAAGCGACCGACCATGTGTGCTTGTCCGTTTGGGGCATGGCAGCAATCAAATATAACACATCACCACCGATTTGTCTCCAACATTCGTAGTAGCTTGTTGTATTGCCGCATCTGAAATTCTGTAAGCTGATGTGTGCATCATATATGTGTGTGTTTGTGTATTATGTGCAACTCGATCCGCAAAACCGTGAGGGCTTGATATATACTCCTCCAAGTAGACGAGAGAGCGAGAGAGAGAGAGGAAGCTAGGTTGGTAAATATTAAGTGGAGGAGATATCAGAAGACTCTATGCTCATCATTAGTCGCACAATATTGTGCTTTCCCCTTGTGGATATGTGAAAGGGTGCAAGCAAGATGTGGGTTTTGGTAGGATTTCGTGAACTGTTTCTGGATGTGTTGTTGGTAGAAGGTGATGATGGTGAATGAAAGGGGGAGTTGGGAAACGGCCGGAGTAAAGGGAGGAGACTTCTGTTGCTAGGGTGGGCTATTGTTGTACGGCATTGCGATAGGAGGTGAGGTTGCATCGGTGGTGGTATAGAGAGAGAGAGAGAGGGTATGAGTGAGATTATGGCTTTCAAGTAGGTGGGAGGATAGCTCTAGCTTGTGACCGTTTGTGTGTGTGCGCGAGGGTTTCAGCGCACGGAAATAGTGTATTTAGACGCCGTCGCGGCTGCTTTCTTACTTTCTTGTTTTCGGTAGTTTCGTGCTTCTTCGTCGTGGGGTTGGTTATAGACCATGGCGAAAGCGAAGGCGGCAAAGAAAGCTCTCGACTCCTACACGATAAAAGGAACGCATAAAGTGGTAAAAGGTATGTATGTGGATCATCATACCTTTCAAAGTGGGGATCATCACTTCTGCTGCTCTTCTTTATTGTTTTGTCTTCCTCCCAAGCCCGCCGTCTTCGGTGGACGTGTTAATGATGTACTACTACGCAGCAAAGTTGTGAAGGGCGAGATCGGTGGGGGTGCAGTGGGAGATACGGTTTTGATGCGCAGCCAAGAGGCAGATAAGCCTCCATATGTAGCCAAGATAGAGAAAATTGAGGCGGACAGCAGGAGCAACGTGAAGGTGCGAGTTCGATGGTATTATCGTCCCGAAGAGTCCTTGGGAGGTCGGAGGCAGTTTCATGGGGTCAAGGAGCTCTTTCTGTCCGACCATTACGATATCCAGAGTGCCGATACCATTGAAGGCAAATGCATTGTCCACACTTTCAAGAACTATACTAAACTTGACAGTGTTGGATCTGATGACTATTTCTGCCGCTTCGAGTACAAGGCAGCAACTGGTGGCTTCACTCCTGATCGAGTGGCTGTGTAAGCATGCTTCTGTCCTCGTTTTTTTGGCTGGCCACAAGTATATGAAGGGATGTCTTGGCCAAACTTCAGAATTTCTTTGGAACATAGTGAATGGCAAAGTATTGAATACTTTGCAAACTATTACTTTGTTAGTTTCTTTCCTGAGAAGTTGAAGACAGTACTAAACCTTCACCTGGTGAACAACTAGTTCAATGCCAAGAGAAGCAATCATCTGGTGGCCACCAGAGCTTGACTTGTAGCATACAAGACGTACACCAGGTTGCCAAAAATTCTGTGAACCATAGAGAGCCATAGCAAGGTCTCATTGGAAGAATGCAAACAAGCAGTAATCATCTCCACGTTCTATCATATTGAAAATTTGTCAGTATATAGAAGTTACAGGAAGCTTGGTCTGTTTAGCTTAACTGCAATATGAAAACCTTTCAGAACAGTTGATATCTTTACAGCTTGATCAGCTTACAAGCCTGGTAATTACTTCCTTAAAGTCAGGTATTCCCATGTGATGTCACAGTCCCCCAGGAGAATCCAACAGCGATGGGTGCACCTCTTTTCTACCCCAATTGTAGTGTAGTTGTACCCTTGTTTCTATTGCTTCCTTAGGGTTCAAAATGAGGTTGCATTGTACATCCTGTTAACTGGAAGCAAAACTTCAGAGAGTAGAGTAGAGCTCTACAGACTAGCAAACTTGTGTTGGATGTGTGGTGTTTGATATCCTTGCCTAAACTTTGAATTCACGAGACTCTTCTGGGCTGCAAAATTTGTCTCCTGGCATATCTTTGTGGTATGCCTGTGAGCTCTTCTGTTGATTTGGTTTCAAGGATATCACTTTGTCATGCAAATCTCCTGCATGAGCCTACTGAAAAATATTGCTTCCTCAGGAGAACCTCTTACGTAAAGCAAATACTACATAGTTACAAGGAGTGTTCTGGGAAATGAATTTGATGTGCTACAGGGTCAGCTAAGTGATAACTTGAGCCTGACAGACCATTGGCAGCTCCTAGAAGTCCAGTTCTCTTCCATCAGTTATGAACAGTTTCTGCATGGACTGGCAACCTTGTGCCATCCCATCCCTGGATATTGTTGACATGGGTCATCTGAGTCTGAGTCTGGTTCTGGGAAATGAGGAGGGGGTGGGGGGGTCAGAGACATTGTCTCTTTGCCAGGCCTGCTGAATCTGAAAGTTTCATTGATTCCAGCTCTTTGACCTCATATTGTAGGTTGGCTCAAGTCAGACAGCCTGTGTTGCCCTAATCAGATGGCTTGGGACAACCTTCTGTTCAGATCTTTGTTGCAGATTTTAATTCAAGTGTTGGCATGTGTGCAGATATTGTAAATGTGAAATGCCCTATAATCCCGATGACCTTATGGTGCAATGCGAATCTTGCAAGGACTGGTAGGCTCATCTATCCTTTGCCCACCTATTCAATTTGTGCACAGGAACACATTGCAGCAGCTACTTGGGATCCTTCAAGTTACACTATCAGTTTGGCTATTGTTGGGTTGATTCATTGTGTTTGGCATCAAGGGGTCCCTGGGTACTGTTGTCATACTACATAATTTGCCGTTAATGGTCGCTATGATGTGCTATGTAAGATTGAGTTTCGTGCAGTTTCTCAGTGAACCCAGACTGTCCTTCTGTGTAGTCATCCTGATGGGATTTTACTTTAAGTGAGCTTCCTCCTCTCAAGTTAAGTATTCTATTGGCCACACTTTGCAGCTTATCAGTATCTTGAGTCCTCTTGGCAACAGTTGTACATATAATCTCAGTTCTTGGTAGAGATCTCAATAAACCAGTGTTTGTTTTATGTCATGTATAATGTCGGGCTCTGTTCTATTCTGAACCTCCTTCTGCCATGAAGTGTCTTCCTTTGATCCTTAGAACATGTTGTTCTCCACCCCCTAGTAGCATGGAAATCTTTAGTTTGATATTTGTTTTGATTATAGAGATATTGCACAGGGTGTGAGCCTCTTGGAAGTCCAGAATTTTTTGAGTATTGATTGGTCTTTTTCCAATTTATATTGTTCTATTAATCCTCACTTTGGTCTTGGAATTTCAGCCAAACCACAACACTCTGTGAGGGCCTAGTATAATTGACCTTTCGCCTATAGATGCTATGTTTAGATTGTCTTTTTTAAGTAGTTTGTCTCTTCAAGAAGCTATTGATAGAGAGGTCTCAGCAAAATTGTTATTAGCCAAGATAGGATCCTATGGGTGCATGCACTCTTGAGTGAATGTTTTTAAGTAGTTTGTCTCTTCAAGAAGCTATTGATAGAGAGGTCTCAGCAAAATTGTTATTAACCAAGATGGGATCCTATGGGTGCATGCACTCTTGAGTGAATGTTCCAAAGTCTTTGACTTTGTCAAGTTGAAGATTTAATATTTGCCCCTTAGCCAGCATATTACTTCCTCATCCGTTTCTTTCTCTTGTGTTAATTCTAGAGCCCTTAAGATATTCCACTTTTCTTTGTTGTTACCCATATGGGTAAAGTTTGGTGATAACTCTGTGTTTGTTTGTAAAGATGCATAAGGTTGCTTCAGTTTTCAATGGGATAAATTCTCTTTAAAGCCATTTAGATGTAGTCAAATTTGTTGGAATCTGATGTTTAGAGTTGTATCAAGCTGCTAGCAAGGATGAGATTAGGTCTACAGGGCCTCTAAAGCTACTAGGGAACAAAAGCTTCAGTTTGTAAGTCAAGTTTTCGAGCAGTTGATGGCTATCCTAATGGGTAGCAATTGTGCAGTCTTTTTAGCTAACTTCATCCTCATCTCTTTTGAGTTTGATTTTGGGATCATCTTATTAGTTCAAATTTTTTGGATTCAGCAATGTCCAAAAATTTCAAGGGATTGAGAATTAGCATTAATTATAAGGGTTCTTATGCAGGCATTAACATGATGTGTATGCCTCATGTCTGGATTCCAAATATCTCAGACACTCCCAATTTGGAGTAGTCAATAGTCATCTTTATAGCTTCTTACAACTTTGTAGCTGCAAAAAGCCCTTTTGGTTTCCTGTGTATTTGTGTCTCTTTCTTTTGTTTCTGTGTCTTCTCCTTTCCTTTTCGGGTTTCTTGAGCTAGACAATTTTGTGGCCAAGTTTTCCTATCAGTGCCATTCTTTAGAGAGGAACTCTGTATGTTGTTTAATGTTTGACATTGATTTCCACCCATTGTCGGGAGCTGATGAAAGCCATGGGGGTTTTTATGTAGGTGAATACCACACGTGCTGTTGTTGAAGGTTTCTGAAGATGTGTATAATCGTCACTGTCTCTCCTCAGTTTTTGTTTTCTCTGTTTTTTGGTTTCCTCTTTTTCATAACTTGCTGATATGTTATGCTATCTGAAATCACTATAACCTTCTGGGCAGATCAACTCTCAATTTTATTCAGTTTGACAATTGTGGATATGAAGAAGTTCTCAGTAGTCAAGAGCGATAGTGGATTTTTCTCTGGAATCTCATAGATAGGTTAATTAGTAGATTATCAACCATGGTACAATGGAAGAAATTTCCTCCTGGTTTCAGTTTGCTTTAATCGACCAGGAAAGATAATGTGCAAGAAAGAGGATTACAATGTGAAGAAGAGTCCAGGGGTTGCAGAAAAAATGCTTGCAGGGAATTTGAAGTGATGAATCATCTGAGTTCTGTTGAAAATTTTGCAGGTTTCATAGCTACTGTGTGGACTTGACACCTGAGCAGGTGACAAATATGGATAAATACACCTGTGCTAGTTGTGCCCCAGAGAACCACAAAAGGGCAAGTGGACCATCACATAAGACACCAGACATGAAGGTAATCAATGCATGATATTTTCCTAGAGTTATATGTCTCTGGCTGCAGTTTCCAGTTTCCACCCCTCTTGAGCAATTACTGACTTCTGATTGCTATACTCAAGTTGACGAGGAAAAAGGCATTGGAACCATTCTGTTAAGACCTGGCATTATCCTAACAATCTTTGTAATCAAGTCAACCTAACACATTGAATTGGTTGTCATCATCTGCATCACATTTTATGATGGTTGGCTGTAGTTTCATCCAGTGCTAAGTGAGCTCTGCATGTTGTTTTGAGGAACTCATTCAGGTCTTGTACAAAGGGTTGATTTGCCTTTGCAAAGGAAAAACTGAGAGGCATGGTCTGTCCTTTTAGAGCTGTGTAATTCAGGAGTCTTTATTGGCTTTAATCTGTCTTCTGGTCTATGTGCAGCCTGAACTAAAACGGCGGAAGAGGTGACAAGGGATTCTCACATTCAGGTCATGGGCTTTGGTTCAAAGCTGGTGCATTTTTGGTCAAGGTGAATGGCACAAGAAAGGAGAACTAGATGAGGGTTTCAATACTGAGAATGTAAGCTGTTCTGGAAAGTTAGGGGTTACCTACAGTAGAATGATGTAATGGGTCCCACTCCTTGCAGATCCTCATGTCCATGATAGAGAGGAGCCTTCTGGCATGCTGCGTAGCTAAACAGATGGAACCTTGTACGGGAACAATGGTCAGTTTCCCTATCATGGCAACATGCTAGGCATTAATCACGAAGCAGGGTTCCCAGGTTCATTTGTCTCACATGCCAGCAGCTCTCTTTCTGGGGAGCAGCATGGATCCTTAATGCAGATCAATTGTTTGTTAGATCATGCTTCTGGAAGTAGGCATGTGAATAGGTACATGCGATCAGTTTGTAGTCAGCTACAAGAGAAAAGAAGCAAAACCCTGTTTGACAAGCATGGGTCTTGTCATTATTGTTGACTTGTTGCTGTTACTCTGTTGCTGACAGCATGGTTTGCTCTCAGTGTACTTCTACAGAGGGTTGGGAGTCAATGCTGCCCATCATTGCCATCTTGCTCCAAGTGTACAGTTCTCCCATATCTGTGGCATTTAAAAATTTGTGATCATCTTTGTTTGAGAATCTGATGAGCTTGTAATTTTGGAAATTAGTTACTTTTTTGTTAAACAACTACACAAACACTAGCTTGCAGTAATTTGTATCTACACATCATCTGAGACCTAAATACATTACTTGGGTATTTCATCAGTGTATATGCTTGTGGATTAATCACTATGGTATTGAGAACATATCCGCATGCTAAGGTTCCCCATAGGGTAGCCATTGCAGTTGGTTGATAAAGCTGTTGTAGCTTATCATGTCATATAGGTATAATCACTAGATAAGCAGGAGGAAAGAAATCTAGTGGGAGTGAACTCTTTGAAGGATGGAATTGCAGAGATCTTTCATTACAAGATCTTTCACTACCCACATTTTGCTTGCAACCTAGACATGACTAATTGTTTTGACCTGTCAATGAGCCTGCTAGCAAAAGCTCAATCATGGTGCAATGAGACTGTTCATACATGCAGATATCAAATAGAAAAGCTGTTAAAGATCATCCATCAGTTAACCCCAATTTTCCATAGCACACATCAAAGTACATTGCAAGCCGATATGACAAAATGTCATGCAAACCTGCACTTGCACGACAGTATTAGATTCTGAGCATTGAAATATGACGTCCAATGAATCAGTAATCTGGTAAACATCCTCTCCAGGCCTCTCCAGGTGCACATTCACTGTTCTCATTGTCAAGAAGCTCAAAACAGCTCTAATATCTATTACACAACTAGTGATGCTAGAGCATCTCTACTAACACACTGCACAACATGTTTTAGATGATGATCAAAAAGAAAATTTCCCAACATACTCAACAAAATGGTAGTGGATCAGATTTTTTTCTCAACAATATGTGCAGGCTGGCAAAAGCCACAGCAGACTCTAATACCTGATCTTGATTGGTCAGATGTATTGATTTGTTCAGGTGGTTTGTTATTAGTAGGTTCTGACCTTTTACTGTCTCAGGTTCATGTTCATGGGTGGAGCCTGGCATCAATAAATAAGTAATCTTGAATGGGAGAAACAACTGTTGTTGCAGGGTCAAATGCCAAGTATGGGTAGAGCAGAGCTGCTCTTAAAGCAGAAAAATTCATCTCATGGATCGAATATCTAAAGAGCTATTCCTGCAGGCCCTGAAATGTATTACATCTTGTTCAGGTCTAGAACTCACTAGCACACTGTTTTGTTCCACAGGTGTTGATCATGATCACTCCCGCAGCAATCAAAATGCAGGATATAAATTACTAGTGGCTTAATAATCACAACGGGTGTTGCTATGACAGTTTCCTGCATGATCGATCCCGAGGGCATGATCTATTATAGGATCCATATCGCAGTACTATAGTCTGTTTCAGCCTTCAGACCAGCTTCTGCACACAGCAGCAATTACTTGCTTCAACACAAATCTCTACGGCAAACTGTTCCTCAACTAGCTTGTAGTGAAAATGAATATCGCATACCGAGGACAGACTGGGTCAGTACATTGTCCTGGAGGCCCGATAAACTTCCTCAAAACCTAACGAAGACGAATCGGCCAAAAACTGCAACACTGGAAGGTGCAGTCCTGGTAGTCAAATGCCATATACATATAATATAGGTCCTCGTGTAAAGAAGATCTTCTAACTTTCATGTCCGTCTTTGATCCATGACTTCCGCGCCACAACGTGACTGCATCTGCAGGCTGCTGCAGGCTGATGATTAACGGGGTGTAATCTCGGTGTCGAGAATCGAGTAATATCTTGGTGTCGAGAATCGAGAGAAAGAAATGATAGCTGTCGGAAATACCAACCACGAAGCCAGCAGCAGTAGCAGACTTCAAAAGTCATGAGCACAAAGCGCGTTGCAACAGCAACAACCAAACAGGCGCTCAATGGGTAATACTGTTCTTCTGTCCTGTAGCTAAATAAACAAACAGTCACTGCGATTCGAATTTCTATTGATTTCTTTCTACACAGCGACGACGACGACGACGACTCCTCCTTCGCTCTCACATCGCGCCGTCCATTGAGCATAAATCTGGGCCCCCGGGGCCCTTATATGCCGTTCATGAATGTGGATGGATAGTGCCATCTGGTTTGGACTGCACCAGCAGCTCTCTCCCATGCAGTTAAACATCTTACCATGCAAATAAATTAATTACATGGTAAAAGATGTTGAAGAAGGTTTGAAGCTCCAATTCTACCAATAATTATGGCTATTATTATATCAAACGCATGTGTATTAGACAACTATCAAAAGCAAAAGTAGGTATCTAAAACTTAGTCCAAGATGTCTATTCTTTCTTTCAGAAATTCAGGTTGTTGTATACATGGCTGAATCGGACTCTGGCTGATTCTGCCACTAAAATCAGCAGGTGCAACTAATTCTGCCACCAGAATCAGCAGGACCAACTAATTCTGTCATTAGAATCAGCAGGGAATGACTGATTCTGCCGATCAGAAATCGATTCCACACACACACATACACTCCAGAATGTAGTGCAACTATTCTACTTTACACAATGGAAGGGGCTAGGTGGTCATTTCTGCCATCCCGTCTTGGCTGGTGGCTCACCTCCAGAGTCATGGGCAGCCAGAAAGAGAAGCGATGCTTGTTGAGTGCTCAAGCTGACATAGTACATGGTTCTCACACATTATTGACTCTGAACTTTTTTATGCAAATTCCTTGGTTGACATTGTTCAATGAATGTCTTCAAATTCTTGTGCTTTTCTGAGTATTGGCTCCATATAATTCTACTGCATTAACCAATCTAATGGAACTATGTTGTGGGTGTGATGTTCATGTTGTTGGCTTGCCCAGCTTCTTGTCATATATTTCCTTATTCAAGAATTTAAATATTCAATCTCGATGCAGGGTGAGAGAAAATCCAATAATGTGCAATTTGTGTGGTGAAGTCAGAGTTTGTGTGTGTGTGTGTGTGTGCTTGTGTCAGAGAAAGAAAGAAACGAGAGAGAAATTGGAACAATAAAAATGATTGTCAAGTGCAGTGGCCTCTGAAAAATAATAGTAAATCATAAAATCACAAACTTTGAACCAAAGTCCAAATTTGGGATAACCTGGAGACATGCAGTTCAGTCACTAATTGAAACATGCCCACAATTGTCATACATGACTGCTATCATTGGTAAAAGCACATGGTTGAATGAGAACTCTCTAAATCATTATTGAAACTAAACAGGTTCTAAACTAAACGAATTATTCATGATGTTGCAAGACTTTTAAAAAGTGGAATCAAATTACAAAATACACAAGGAGTACTCAAACCACCTTCACAAGACTCTTTTTGTTTTTTTGCAAACCTTTTTAAGTAGATATATGTTGTAATGAATCCATTCTTGCAAATTTACAAACTGAGATTGAATACATATTAAGGGATTGAAACTTCAAGATATTGAAAGCTATCGCCAACTCTACATTTAAGAAATATTTGTTGGCTCAAGTGAAAGTGTGTAATCTTGATCCAAAGGAAATCAAGAAACTTCCAATTTGCACTGGATGGCTGCCTTGAAGGCAGTTCATTGTTGCTACAAAAAGATCACTAGCAGAAAGTTGCCCATTACAAGGCACTCAAATTTCCTAAAGTAATCTAGGACTCTGACCTTGACCTTTAAAGGCCCATTGAAACTTGGAAAGTTGAAAACCACACACCACATGGGAGATGAAAGTTCTGGACTTCAGGTCTTTCCCTTTCAACCCAAATCACTTTCCTTAGACAAGGAGTTTCAATCACATGTCACTACTTGGGGCAGTCACAATGGGGCTGGCTAACTCTGTACTTCTACCCCTTGCAAGTCCTTCTCCTATTTCCTATTTCGTATTCTGGTCTGCTACTTACTATTGATAGATGAACGACTTGATCTTTAGTTTGGTCTTCATCAGCTATTATTTGGGATTTAGATAGTAACTAGAACCCTTCATTTATCCTTTTTCCCCTCCTTGTTTCACTTTATTGCCTTAAGTTTGGCAGGTTCACATTAAAGAAGAAGAAATGAACTTGGAAACGACAGAAGAACATAGAGGCAAAAGAACATGGAGCCCTTCGAAAAGGACTGAAAACTCTCAAATTTTATAGTTGGGCTTGCAATAAAATGACTCACTCACAGAGCTACAGCTAGGCAACCGAAGACACACAAGAGAACCTTAGATGCCACAAAAATGTCCTACATGGTTGGGAAGATTTGAGAATAACACTAAACAAAATCACACAACTTGACTCAGAACGTTCTGAACCTTAAGGGTGCAATTTAACTATAACCATGGAATGACAACCATAGAATTGGAAAAAAGGGAGAAAATCAAACCAAATCAAGAGCCAACTAAAGCCAAAGAATGCACATCACAAAATAAGAATAACCTTATTTGGATGGCAGCTTCCAAGACAGACTCAAAGAAGCAGTGATAAAGAGGTAGCTGGAGAGGCCTTTCTGCACCCTGACATAGATCTCGAGCAACCCAGCTGGTCACTACCTGAATGCTGAATATCTATTTAAATCAGTGGAAGAAACATCTCCAAAATTATGATTCAAATCTGCTCAAAACAGAATGGAGAGGTGACCAATAATAGGGTTATAAGGTACTAAAGAAAAGTCAAGCCTGAAGAGTTTTGAAAAATATAGGATTGGACATGATGCATTATCATCAGCAATACAGAGCTCCAACTATTCTATAAGGAATCTACATACCTGGACAGATTCATGAATGTGTGAAAAGGAATGAACACTATGACCTATATAAGATACGAAATACACACCTTACCTTGACAAACCCTGAACTAGAGCTGATACAAATCTACAAGAGCTCTTTAGGCTACAATTAATCATGGTACAGCAGGCCACCCCAGGCCTCACATTGCTTCATAGCTGGCATAATATCTGAACCCAACATTCTTTTCTAAAATCCCACCCATGGACAACAGTTTTCCATTCATAATAAATTTATATAAGTTGACAATCTGCTTCCTTACTGCAGGTCAGATCAACTACAGCACCCACCTCGTTGGATTGCAGTGTCCCCCCGTCCGCCACCTGCGCCTGTGCCAGCACCACCGCCATACCCAACTTTGATGCCATATGACTGCCATCCACCACAATATTTGTCAAACACCAATTTTTGTTAACACCCACTTGACTCCAACTAAAAATGACCTTCACCCCATGCCAACCCCTCAGGTTCATAAATAGTCTCGGTATCCATGTAACTGTTCATGAAATACACAGAACCACTTGCTATAACTCCAATACTCAATCAGAACTGCATGACAATTTCAGTGACAGGTATGGCACCTCAATGTCAGGATTCAACAACACAAAGAAAGAATCTTATGCAAGCTCTATAATGCTGCACATCTATCAATCTCATCCTAATAAAGTTCAAACCCAAAACCGAGCCAAACCAAGTAAACTTCAGCTGCATCATTAGTAATTATGACTATCACATAATAGAGACAGTGTGCAACAAGGAACATTCTTTGATGACAGTACATTGACCACTGTATTTACTTGGGGTTACTTATCAGATGAAATGCATGGTTAACCAGAGCCAGCTTGCAGTGAGGCACCCTTACTTCATTAGACACATCAAATATGCCCTCTTCAATCTTCTGATATATTTTTGCTGCAGTGTTGATGAAGGCCTGAAACATACATGTGAACAACTATCAGTCACGAGTCCCCATATGCTCATAAAAGAAACAAATATATGTGAGCAAAAATGGAACAAGTCCTTCCAACTTGAAGACTTGCATGTACTGAGATACAATGAATACAAATTTCATCAATTTCAAAATACAGATGTGATCCTTCAACCATTGGTGGAAAGACATGGCCAAGGAATTTTTTAAATGGATCTACAAGAATCATAGTCTCAAAGACAAGATATACTTACATCTTCAACATTATGAGCTGTCTTTGCTGAAGTCTCCATGAACACTAAGCCATTCTCTTTGGCAAATTGTTCGCCTTCTTCAGTGCTCACTGCTCTTCTATGAGCCAAATCACATTTGTTACCAATAAGCATGATGGTCATGTTTGAATTGGCATGTTGCCGTGCATCCTCCAGCCAGCTTGCAAGATGATTGAATGTCTCCCTCCTGTACATTCCCATACACAAATCAGCAAGAAGGCACAAAGAAAGTGGATCAATGTTGTGGCCACCAAACTTAATGCTACAGATCAAAGAAACAAGTGTCCTCCACATAAATAGAGATTCAAGGGAATACCTTGTTATATCATACACCAGTAGTGCACCTGCAGCTCCTCTGTAGTATGATCTGGTGATAGAACGAAAGGACTCTTGTCCAGCCTAATCAGCCCACACATACAACAGGTTGGGATCAAATGCTTTCAGATGACAATCATACTATCCTCACCTGCTTTGAGGGAAGTGACATGAGCACAACATAACGGAGACATAGCAGAGAAGTCACAAACTAAGACAGAACAAGGACTGGTGAGGAGAGAAGGACAAAAGGAGGATGAAATAGAATTCAGTAACAAGACATTATCTTCACATTGAGAACTTCACAATATTTAGGACTGGATTCCACCTAATAGAAATCATGAGATAACCTGATAATAAGGTTAGAGAAATTCCTAGTCAAACCTTAAGAAAACCACCACAAATATTCAGCAGGAAAAGGAAAAAGCCTATCTAAAAAACAGAATATAAAGGGTATGGTATGAACAACAGCAACAGCCTCTTGCAGATTCAGCAACCATCAGCAGCAGAATGCGTATTAGTGAGAAGATACTGTAAAATTCCAACTGACTTCATTGGTTACTGACAGTGCTTATACATGAATGTCAGACCTTAAACAATATACTGATTTCTGTTAGAACTCTGGAGGTAATGTGAAGACACAGCCATTTCTGTTGGCCATTTCTTTTTGTTCTTTGTATTGGTCAGCAAGCAGAACTTTCAGAGTCTAATGGCCAATTCAAGATTCAGATCAGCCCATCAAGAACTCTCTTGATCAAGAACTGGACCTAGAGATCGTGGAGTACTGAGCTCCCTGAGGGATATGTTCATAAGTACTGAGAACTTCTCCATGTGCAAATCATGTCAACCTGAATAGATATTTAAGATCACTACTCCACAAACAGAGAACAAGGCAGCTTTCAAGAATAATGGCATGAAAAGTGTACATACGGTGTCCCAAATTTGAAGCTTGATCGGCTTACTGTCAATTGTAACCATACGAGCCCCAAATTCAACACCAATAGTCAGATCATGGACAGGCTGAAACCTCTTATCTGTGAACTGCAAGAGCAGACATGATTTCCCCACTCCTGTTTTTTTGAAAGAAAAAACGCATGTCAAAACAACCAACCAACCGCCATGGATAATCAACTAGCGCTATTATTTAAACCAACAACAACCCTGCCAGCAGCAGAACCACAAAGCGATGATGAATAAACAACTCCGCCTCATAGAACCCTAACAATACGACGAGTCCAAGTACCAATATGCCAAACATATTTCCGAGGCTCTCCAGGCCACAACACGCCTGTAAAGCCGGGCTACTCACGATGGATATGAAACAAAGACCGCAAACGACATCTTACTAATCTAATATAAACAAACCAAAAACCCTGCACCATCAAACCCTAGCAAAACCAACCTGTATCACCGATGATAATGTACTTGAAAAGATAAGCATACGACATCTTCGTCAGCCCAATATCACGACGCTCTTCTTCTGTCACGGATCTCGCCCGACTTTTCTCCACCGACTCTGCAGGGATGTTTCTCTTCTTCGTCGTTGGAGAGATATGGTAAGCTCCTCCCTCGCGTTAGTACAGACCCTTGTCTCGCTGCTAATGCTACCTACTGCGGTTGCGAAAAAAAAAGTTATAGGAAAACGTGGAGATGCGATGGCTACAGGCCCGCGGGTTCGATGCTCCAGCTCCTATAGTGCTACGCTGTGTCAATAACGGCGTCGCTGTGGCACTTTGGGGACCCGCCACCACATTCCTTCTCCTCTCTGCCTGTCGTTTTCGCTGCCTGCACGGCCTTCGTTTTGGCCTGGCTTTGTTGCTGCTGTCAAAAGCCCGACGACTCCCTAACCTTTTTTTTGGCCCGGCCCCGTCCGGCCCGGTTCCCAGTTCCTAGTTCCCAGTTCCCACCTTGGGTACCATGGTAAAAATGGAGTTATTTAAGATTGCTTCTAAAGTTTATGAATATAATAACAATTGAGACTAAATCATGGTCTCCTAAAGTTAACAATTTGCTGGGGTTGGAAACTTCACTCAATCAATCAGGTGACTATGGAATAGCAAAATGGCTACTAGGAACCACTAACTGGACATCACCTGTGTTATGGGATATTCCTATAACCAAGGGTTAAAGAGAGTTTTGAGTGGTTATGGGAATATTTTTATGGCAAGGGGTTAGAAAGCCCCAACTTCTTAAACCCTTTGCCATAAGAATAATGTTCAAAAAAGTCCCTAGGCTCTCTTGACCCAGGTAATAATGGCAATTATTCACATGGCTTAGTGATCATTTTTATTTTTTTTTGGTTGTAAAAGTTATGCAAAAACATTCTTAAAAACTCAGACTATCTGACCCGTGGTAATAGAATATTCGCGTTACCAGGTCCAAAAGCCAGGTTTCTTTTTAAAGTATTTCATACCATGGTTTATGGCCAATGGTAATAGGCTTTTTCCACCCGCGAAGGTACCAATGTCGGTGCTGGTTCACCCTCGCCATAGTGGACCCAGTGTTTTTGTTTTTTTGTTTTTTTTTTTGGGGGCGAAATTGCTCCGAATTTCGACATGAAAGAAAAAGATTTTGACTTGTTCAAAGGATTTTCCATGGAAAAAATGGCCCAAATTCGCCATATTTCGAGAAAAAAAAAATTCTCAATCGCCAGACTTTTATGGTAAGTTCCAGGAGGTAGCCAAGGATATAGAAAGATTCTAGTGTTTTTTTTACTCTCATATCTAGTCTGTAGCCAAATCTAGCTAAATCATCTTATGGATTATCGCCACTTCAGCTACTATCACAAAATTGAAAAGAAAAGCCCTGAGTGGACCACCGCTCCAACCCAGGGAAAATGCCTTCAAAAGTAACTTAATAAGAGGCCAAAGTCAGTTACACAATAAAGTTCTCTCTAAAGTCACCCTTTCTTCACCCTCTCTTTCACCCCCTATCCCCTCTGCTTCCATCCCCTCTCCCCTCTTTCACTGGTATCCACAAAGGAAGGAAATTTTATTAAATCAGAGTGTGAAATGCTGAAACTTAGCATTTAATGTACAAGGTTCGAGAGTATTTATAGTCGTTGTTGTACAGGTAGGAGTAGTGAAAATATATGGAGCAGTAGTGGAGGCGATCAGGAAAAATGAAAGACAGGATGAAACTCAGTTTTACCACCAAAATTGGTGGAAAGACTAGTTTGGGTCCCAGTTATTTCGTTTTGTAAAATTTTCATTCCCAGTTACACGTTTGATGTCGCCTTACTCTGCTGAAACTGGCCATTCTCACCCCCTAATCGTGTGACTTTATGGATAACTCTAATTTAAAACATAAACTTGCCAACAGAAGTGGAGTCAACCAGCCTATGAAGAAAATTTAATCTTTTCATTAGCTTTTTTTTAAAGTTCTTTACACTCATGTCTTGTCTTTGCTTTCAGGGTCATGTTTTTCACTTTTTTGTGTTTGTTTTCCTGGTCAAGCTTGCCTAGCAGGTTACCTTTTTTTTCTTGGCACCCACCATTGTCTTTTTTTTTCTTTTCTTTTTTGGGTATTTAGAAGAAGTACTATCTAATAACCAAGAGTTAACTTGGAAGACTACAAATGAATGGATTGTCACTAGATGATGATGAAAGCTCCTATTACATCCCATCATCGCATTGACAATTTATGGGTAGCAACCCAGGATGGTGTGACTACCATAGTAGCTTGACAAGTTCAGCAATAATTAATTACGAAAACTTAAATCAACAATAGCTTGGGGTAAAAAAATTCTCAATTTATGGGAGTTGTGAATTTAAAATTATATGGACAAAAGAAGTTGCAAGCATCAAACTGGGATTTTTTGCCATTTTGATGTAATCCCCATCGTTGATCACACAATATAAGAAAAGAAATTATGGCTTTTTTCACCACTAAAATACATGATTTGTTTCATTAGAAAATATAATTAAAAACCCGATTTGGACAAATGTTAAAAAATCATCTTATCATTTTGGACAAGTTGATTTTTTAACATATATATTACTACTAAAGTGTTTTTCTTATTAACAAAGTAACAAACCATTTGATTAATCTAATTTTTGCCCAAATTAGAACCATTTATTTATTTTTATAAAAAAGAAATTTTGTAGTATGTAGGTAGGTAGTAAGAAGATAAGTAAGTAGGTAGGTGGTGCTTAGCTTAACCTACCTAATTTAAGTTAATCTAACATATCAAACTTATTTAGTAAGTTGATGCATGATAATTAGGCCTAAGATATCAATCTAATTTAACAAGTTTATGTTCAACTTGATTAAATGTTTTGACTAAAATTCATTGGCCATTTTATTAAGGTGATTTTTTTAATCTAATTTGATTAGATGTTTAATTTAACAAATAGTCAAAAAGCTCACCCTTAGTCAAGCTGATTGATCACAAAATACACATTTCATTTAAGTCATGGGCCCCTAATCAAAATGTCCATTAATTTAAAAAATCATTTAATCAACATAAATGACTTTAAAAACTATGTTTATTATTATTATCTTCAAGTCTAAATCATGGTGCATATTGTGAATTTGATTCACTCGTGATTTAACATGTTTCAAATTGGCTCTAATTTGCACTAGCCACTTTCTTTTTTAATTTGTGCATGTTGATTTCACTTTAAACCTTTGCAACCTAATTCAATTTTAGAGCTCTTACCTCAATTTCTTTTTTAAAAAATTAAGTAGCATACTTGAATTTGCACTTCATTATAAACTTAGGAATTGATATGATTTTTTATCCTCAATATCACTTGACAAACCCAAGGATGCGTCATTCTTTGTTTTTGTTAATGTATTTATTTTTTAAAAATATTATCAATACCTTGAGATAAAGTTGAGATGCATTAAGAACTCACATACAAATTGATTAAGGTTTTTCTCAACTCCTAAATGCACACAATTCATGGTCACTTCATTAATGGATCATCAGCAAAATTGTTCCCCCACATGGGCAAAAGTGTGAAGTTATTTGATTCATCTTCAATTTATGGTTTATTGGGCCATGCCCCCACAGGTACAGGGACTATAGCATTGGATCCAACTTTTGAAAGTTTTACCTTATTAGAACCCATTTCACATTAGGCGAACTGGTTTCTTTGGTGAAAGTATTTAGACTGTTTAGATTGGAATGGATTTTTTTGGTGTTTCAAGAGTGTGGACACAATAGGTAGATGTACATTATCTTATCTATTGGCAGGGCCAGCGTGTTTGTGATGCCTTGTTGAAATCTTGTGCGCTAATGTGGCACAAGATTGCCATATTTGTCAAAAAAATTTGAAATCAAATGCATTAGGAATGCCAAAAAAGCTTTACGATTTCTTCAACCCTTTGCTTGTTGATGTTCTAATTTAACATTGGAGGTGATGGAAGGCTGATCAGAGTAGCAAAGTTGTGCACAAATGTAGATATCAAATGTAAAGGTTGAATGCAACCACACTTGTCAAAAGCCATATCAAGTGTAACAAGTGCTTGACCTCTAGCCAGATTTGGCACATTCCTCTTATGGATGAAAAAAATTTGGGGAAAAGAAAAGAAAAAATAACTTTGCTTGTAGAGAAGTGACATCTATTTTTGAAACAAGGTAGTTTGTTTTGTTTTGTTTTGTTTTGTTTGTCACTTTGAGATTTCCCAAATCAGGACTCTTTATGCCACACTCTTGGTATCTTTGGAAAGCTCTCAATGAGCATGGGTGCACCAACTTGGTTTGAGACTGTTTGGAGCTATGGTGTGGAAGCTATTGATTATTGAACCATTTTTCCAATGAAAATTAAATAAAATTAAAATTAAAAACTGCATAGGAATTTGGGGGTTTTCTTGGCGTTGTTGGAAAGCCCTTGGCTTGGCGAGTCAGATTAAATAGAGTTTATTTCACAATTTTCAGAGCTAAGGTGCAGAAAATGTTGATTTTTGAGTGAATCTTGTTGTTGGCAATTCAAAAAAATTGCAAAAAAATTGGGTTCGAAAGGAAAAATCAGTTGAGCCCTCAATGTGTTCACACTTGGGCCAAGGGCACAGGCTACACCAGGTTTTTATTTTTAATATGAAAATAGGCTCGTTTTAAAGACCCGCAAGCGAACAGTAAAAGAAGGTAACCACGCCGCTAACGGAATTTGAACCCGGAACCAAACCATTACCACCACAACTGCCCGCGTGCCCTAAAAGCCACTGCGCTGCCTGTGGAAATTGCAGGGCGCAGGCGATGTCCACGCCCGGCGAGAGCACGGAACAGTAAGGAAGAGTGGCTATGGCGAGGAAGCCGGTCATGGACGAGGATTCAGCAACAACAACAACAAGAGGAGAGCAATTTGTCGTAGAAGATAGCGACACGCTGTGGAGCGTGGATTGTAAACACGGGATTGAATGGGAACAGTTGCAGGTAGCCAAAAATCTGAAGGACGAGGTGATCTACGCCGGGGAAGTTCTGAAACTGCCCAGGAAACGAACCAAGGCTTGGGTTGTTCAGCCCGGTGATTCGGCTTGGGATATCTCGGAGAAGTTCGGGATCACATTGGAAGAGCTCCGTGACGTGAACGACAATGGCATTCCTGACGTGCTGTATCCCGGGGAT
>Ga0209208_10004404_pt1 | contig 19957 bp, 8 predicted proteins | sample S1TSphfallax_3_FD_187694 | JGI IMG/M metagenome (GOLD analysis project Ga0209208, IMG submission 187694) | Host-associated microbial communities from peat moss isolated from Minnesota, USA - S1T2_Fd - Sphagnum fallax MG (SPAdes) (version 2) | ecosystem: Host-associated > Plants > Peat moss >...
ATATTTTATTCAGGTTGGATATAAATCGGTAGGGTGTTCTTAGGAAGGGCAATTAGTCCAGGCCAAAAATAGTGGTAGCCAATTATAGGAATAGAATTTTCATGCAAGCAATGAGAAGTTGCATCGTGGAGTGAAGGAGCCTCCCTTTTCTCCTTGTGGGTGCGGGTACACTTGCAAATACTAAGTACGGGAGACTAGGGTCAGTTTCCACATTGAGAAAAAAAAAAACCAAAAAATTAATTCGTTTTAAAATTTGAAATTATTGAATTATCCATGATCTATTTTGATAATGTCACATGAGTAGTGAAATTATTCAGAGTGTAGCCAATGATAATTATGATGATTTTCAACATTCACAAAAAATCGAGTCACTATTTTGAGGATTATTTAATGATGAAACTGACCTTAGGGTAAAGTAGTAAGGTATTAGTGTTATATGTAAAGTAACCATGTCTTTGGGCCTCCTTTCACCTCCAATCCCCTCTTTCAGTGGTATCTGCAAAGTAAAGACATTTTTAATAAATCAGAGTATGAAATGCTGATACTCAGCATTTTGTGCCCAACGTTCAAGACTAATTATCGTAGCTGTACAATTAGGAGCAGTGAAAATAAACGTAGCAGAAGTGGAGGCCCTCAGGAAAAAGGAAAGACAGGATGAAACGCACGTTTTCAGGAAAAAGGAAAGACAGGATGAAACACACGTTTTTTGAGTTTTATCCCCCGTTGAATGCTAATGTACTTTTCTGCAGGTTCTTTTTTTTTTTTGAATCTCACCCTGTGTATGACCAAACTCAGGGTTGTTGTGGTGCTGTGTTTTTCTCTTTACTTTACAGATAACTCTATTAACTGTCCTCCATAAGAGGTTGGGAGATAACCTAAATATAGCAAACACACAAAAGACATGGGTCCAGGGAAAGTCAAGGGAGTAGGGTTTAGGGTCCAGGTCCTCTGATGTGTGCGTTTTTTCACAATTTATGATTTTTATCAAGTTTTGTAAGTTTTGTTTGGTGAATGAATACAAACAGTTTTTCTAAATTCAATTAATTTGGAAATTTTCATTTTCTACACATTTAGCATATACTTGAAGATTCAATATTTCCCTTCACAAATTTTTGATTAAAGAAAATAATTTCTGACATTTTCAGCATTTCTGAAATTAAATAAAATTAGTGTGGAAACTGCTAGGCAGTAGTAGGGTATCTGCCTAATATTACCTTCCAACATTCCAAGCAGCGGTTTTTAAAAAAAAATTGTGATGTTGCTTAAATGGCCATAGTTTGTAAGCTGTTTAGCCAAATTTGGCGATATTCAAAAATATGAATGTATAGAATCTGAAGCACCCTTTTATATATTGTAGGCGATTTTCTTTTTAAATTTCTGTGTTTTTTTTTTCAAAGACAAACAAGGAATTTGTGACAAATTATTCTTTTTTGGAAGCCGTGTAAAAAGCTGGTACAAGAAATTCTCCCCTTAAAAAATGAAAAGTGGCTAAAAACATTTGTCCAAATTGTTTTTTTTGAAATTTGGCGATTTTTTTCTCTTTGAAAAAAGGGAAAATGAAAAAACATCATATTCCCTTTTCATTTAATATTTTTGCATTTTGTGCGAAATTTCTGATAAAAGAATATTGCTACGTCCAAGTCCTGTTCCGAGAGGCGTTATACATACACACACGGGGCAGAATCCGCGGCATAAAGACCTCCCTCGAAGGAGAAGCAGTAGGAGAGGGGGATTTGGAGAATGCAGAATCAGGCAAGGGGAGCCGATTCTGCAGAACTAGAGAAAACAAAAGTGCGTAATAATCCGGACCCGCGTTTCTCGCATGAATCATAACGCCACACGGAAACGTGTGTGTCGGTAGACTACAGAGTCCTCACGCGGGGCCCGTTGTCTGACCAAGTGTGGGAGCCCGGTTTGTCCCGTTGTCTGACCAGGGCGGGGGGCCCGGTTGGTGGCGTTGTGTGACCAGGGCGGGGAGCCCGGTTGGTCCACTTTGATAATTGGGGACTTTTGGGCCCCTAGGGGACTATCTATCGCATTCGATCAAACTTCTGGAAGTTTTACCTTAGTAGAAATGGTTTCACATTAGGTGAACTGGTTTCTTTGGTGAAAGTGTTTACTTTTGGAAGTTTTACCTTAGTAGAAATGGTTTCACATTAGGTGAACTGGTTTCTTTGGTGAAAGTGTTTAGACCGTTTTAACATCTTGTTGCTTGGTGTTCGGAGATGTAGAACGTCTTATTTATTGGCAGGGCCAGCGTGTTTGTGACGCCTTCTTTCAAGAGTAGACGAAGTGATGTCCTCAAAGTCAATCCAGCTCCCTGACTTACTTTTGAAACCAAATTCTCTTCTCCCGGACACAGGACGCCCCACCCAAGTTGCACACTCTAAAGGGAATCGTTTGCCCAATTACTGGCCTGGATAGAGCCTCCAATTTTTTTTAATTTTCTTTTTAAAAACTTGCCCCTAAACCCTAAGCCCTAAACCCTACCTTCCGGGTATCAGGGAATTTTTCTTGAAAAACTATAGTGGGCATTTCAAAAGTTAAATGCCCCTTCTTTGCACAAGTTTTGCTTTTCAAAATGCCTGCCCACATTTTACGCCCGATTGTGTCATGTAAGACACCATCCATTTACACCACCAAAACCTGGGGGAGGTCTTTAGTTTTTTTTTATGTCGGTGTACCTTTCAGTGGATTTGTGAAGGAAATCGATAGTCGGTCTAAAGCATCCCCAATGGTGTTTAGTATATTACCCTGCGAAAAATATTTCTCACACATCCTAGTTTAGGTTTTTATTTTTTTTACAACCCCACCCAATAAACTGGAACTGAGACTGCAAAAATAGGTGGGAGACTACTAATAGCAAACCACCTGGACCATTGGCTATAATTCGCAAGCCAGAAACACAGAACAATAGTCATATCATATTTACTACACTCTCCTCTAGCAGGTGGACATCTTTGTTGCACCTTGTACCAACCTCAGCAAAGTCTGCAAAAAAATGTGGAGTAGAGAAAAATCATTTTCCTGGGCCACACCACCATGTTTTAACTTTTCTTCATCGAATTTTAGTGTGCAGGGTGCACACTCAGCACCACTGGGGATGCTCTAAGTGTTAATGTCATTTTTGTGGGGATGCTTTAAGTGTTAATGTCAACTTGAGTGTGCTGGGTGCACACTCAACACTACTGGGGATGCTCTAAGTGTTAATGTCAATTTTAGTCTGCAGGATGGACACTCAGCACCACTGGGGATGCTCTAAGTGTTAATGTTTGGGGCAAATTTTCCCACCTCCGTGGGAAAATTAATATTAATTAATTAATTAAAGGAATATTTTGTTGCATGCATGGTTCTTTTGCCAAAAAGAAGAGGGAAATGTTGGTTTTTCAATGCATGTGGTCACTTTTTCAGCTGCCCCCACAAGTTTGTTATCATTTTGCCACTTCGTAGAGAGAGAAAAATGAAAGAAAACTCCATTGCAAACAAAATTTTAAAGAAAACTTGGAATAGTTGAAAATATGGTAAACATCAAATCTACCTTAGGATGCTCACCATGTACACCTACTTCAGAAAACTGAAGAAAATACCATTAGTTGGTCTAGAAAGCATCATCGTATTGAAATTGAACATGTGTCTTGGATATGGCCCAAAAGACACTAGTAACTAAGCATAAGAGTCTTAGAGAAGGGTTCCTAAGCACAGTAGCACAGAGGACTGTTTTAGGTCTCTTTGGTGTCACTTGAATATTTTGACAATGGGCATAGTGCCACCACTTGGTGCCTCCTTTTACCTTTGTACTGCTTGGATGGGGCTGTTGCCTCCTCCGGGGCTCTCCTAAAGGAAGAGCTTTACATCTCTATTAACCCCCATAGCTTCACCCTTTCCCAGTAGTCCTAAAGAAATAGCTGCCCATGGGCTGTTCCACATTCGGGCAATCGGAAAATAGGCAAAAATCTTCACATGTTGTCATGATTTCTAAGAAAATATAAGTGGCCTCAATCATTTGTCCACATTGCCCATTGTTTGAAGAGAGAACCCCTTTTGGGAGTATGACATGAGTTGCATTCCTCTCAAGTTGAGAGGAATCCAACTCTAAAGATCCAATCAACCTGAGCATATCTTAAGATTGATTGGATCTTTATAGGTTAACCCCGCAACGTCAGAAAGCACCAAATTGGTTCACTTTTCAGTGTATGTTTTAGTTTCTTTGACATTCGGGGGTTGGAAAAATCCATTGGTTATGAAAGTACCTTTTGGCCATATCGAAGTCACATTGCCCTTCTTCACATTTTTGTCAATCTGTCCCAACCAAATCTAAATCACCAAATCAATCCCCACATGGTGGACTTACATTGGTGATGTTGAGGGTGACTCCAAATGTCATATTACATTTGTAAAATGGAATTCGATCCATTCCTTAATGATATGGATGAGTGGGCAAAGAAAGGAAGATGTTGATGAAGACTAAATATTCATTTCATTCATAAGGTGACCATGGAAAAAACGTGATCTATAACAATTTGTTGATAAATTTTAATCAACATGGATATAGTGAAGTCTTGACTCAATTACTTTATGCCCATTTTTATGTTGATTATGATTCGACATCAAAGGTGAGAAAATATGATGAGCCAAGTAGCAAATGTTGTGGTAAAACCCATGAGTAAATACATTTGACTTTCAATGGATATATGCAAGGGTTTCTTTTAAAGATTTTGTGATGTAGCCAAAGTGGTTATTATTCAAAAAATAATTTAGCCAAATTTGCCTGAATATTAGGTGTGAGAGCAGAAAGCAAACACAATCCTTCTATATTCTTGGCTACACACTTGAACTGATCATAAAATCTTGCAATTTGAAAAAGAATTTTTCAAAATTTGACAATTTTTGGTTTTTTTTTCTTTCCATGAAACGTTCTTTGTATAGGTTAAAATCATGTTTTTCAAGTCTAAATTCAACAAATTTCAATTTAATTGACAACATTATTTCAACAAACTTTTAAGATTATAACCAATAGGCATAAATGTCACTTGTATTGTCCACACAAGTGTGGATTCCATGACAAATGCATCAAAGGTTACATTACTTTTAAATGTTTTGAAATACTATATATTCATTATATTCATTTCAAACTAGTTAATATCTTTTCTTGAAGGAAAAAAAAAAAAATAGGGGAGGGAAAGAGGTACAATTTTGATGTGTGAGCAAGGAGGGAAGTCTATGAAAGGAGGAAAGGTAAATACTTATGTTCATTTGTTGTGGAATTTCATGATTTGGTCAATTAATTCATCCATGTAATTTTTTTCATGAATGTAAATCCATCCACATGGTATGCTTCATTTCTATCATCAGTTTCATCCATTTGTGGTAGTGTTTTCCTTGTAGTGTAATTTTTTCATCATGTGAACGTTCATGTATGTGATTTGTTTCATGCATATGATCAATTATAGTTTTTTGTTGAATTTTATTCATGAGTACCTTACCTACAATTGATGTTCAACAAAAAATAAGCCAAAAAAGTTCTAGTTAAAAAAAACAATTATTGATATTTGTCAAAATTGTTGAGAATCAAATTCCCAACTTCTCAAAAAAACAACATCATTGCAACCATTGGGTTATTATTGCAAATACACAACAACAAGTGCACTTTGCATATTTGTTCCTCAACTTTTCAAATTCTAAAAGTTAAATTTGAAACTACATTTTTTTAAATAAATAATTATTCAACAAGGAAGTGCCAAACATTAGTCATAAATGCATTTCAACTTCATTCCTTTTTTCTATGTACAATTACATGCACACAATAACATTCATTCATGAACATAATTTCATCCATGCATTGCACAATTCTTTTTATTTAGATTTTCATCCAAAAGATTGATTTCATTTTAATGTGATAAATTTTCATTGAACTATGGAAAATTGCACCTTTTTCTCAATCCCTCAATGAACAAAGTTTCATTCATTTGATACATTTGATTGATACACTTTGCTTTTAATTGAAGGTTATGGTTCATCTTTGTGCCAAATTTCATTTATTGGACAAACTTTTATTTCCTTTCTCCTCCTCCCCTTTCTCAACTTCCTCAAAATTTTCAAGTTCCCTCCTATTGATTTCTCCTTAGAACTTTCTTCTATGACTTCCTCCATTTTTTTCCTTCCCCATCTCAAACAACCCCATTGGAAGTCCCTTCCTAGATGGTTGGTTTAATTTTATCTTTGTTCAAATTTTTTTTCACCTAAAATTTGAATGATTGTGTGTCAATCATTACCTATATCCCTTAAAAAACACATTACATTGAAAAATCACATACATGTTTTAAAAAGAATACTTCCATTTGGAGTTGGAAGGTTATGTTTTTAAATAAGCTAAAGCCTTCAAACCACATTGTAATTGAAACATCAATAATCACATGTAATTCTATACCTTGAAAATTGGGAGAGAGGTAGGAATGAAGGCTTATGACAAAGTGACATTGTCTCTTTTATGATATCCATATATTAACATACATACTTTTTGGAACATTAATATGTTTGGATTATATGAATTATAACTTGAAGTCAATTATCTCCTTCCATAAAATATAAAGTACCATAAACATCTAACAATTTTTCTATTTAAACATAATTACAATTGAAAAAATAAATTTGAAAAACAAGTTTAAAGAAATTTCCATAATATGATACTAACCATTTTAATTTGAAATGCAAATGGAAAGAAATTAATATAATATTTTATAATTTTTATATCATTTTTCATGTAAAAAATAATCATTTTATAAATAGACCCAATTACATGGACTTTGAAAGTTAATAAATGAACACATGGGGAATAAAATGTTTTATGGTGCTATCATTCTCCTTTGAGCCCTAGCTAATATATGAAGGTTGTGTGTCAAATGTGATAAGGCTTAGTCCTTAAAAAACACTTGGGAAGACCCAGCTTTTATGTATTATGTTTGCAGTAGTGTTGCACATGTAAATGGCCATGTAACAAGACATATAAAATTGTGCACAAATGTAAAATCACTTACACTTATACAACTATGATATTACATTTACACTTGTATTACATCGATTGTAAACTAGTAAAGTAAGGGGAAGAAGAAAGTCAAATGATGGGAAACTAACATGTATGACTTCAGGGGAAGGAAATACCCTATTCATCATTACCACTATCATTGTTACTTCTTTTAAATTTTGCTTAGGTAGAAGTGGGTGTTGATATTGGATGGAGGGTATATCTGCCCTTAAATGGTATAACCAATCATTTTGAAGGATCTATTGATTTAACCATTATTAGTCTTCATTTGTCAAGTGTTTCTTCTATCCTAAGTTCTATCAATATGCATAACGTAAGTGTAAACATTACATTCACCCTCCATTTGAAAGTGAGTATTTGTTAAAATGTCAATTTACCATATACTAACACCCAAAAAAACCCCCAATTATAACATGAAAATTATCAACCTCTTCAAATGATTTGTCATCATGATTCAGATCATGTAAAATCACATGTGAAATGGATACTACAAATTTCAAAAAGATAAAAAATCATTTCAATCACTTTTGGAGCATGTTTTCAAATTTTATACATATTTACAAAAATAAAATTCATATAAATATATTCCAAGCCACCATAATATTATTTTTTAATTCTCTTGTTTGGAATTATTTTTACTATAATATGCAAAAACATTTAAAAACTCCTTCATTTTGCAATGATTTAAGCTCACCCAAGAAAACATTATAATATAAATACATAAAATATTCGGTGGGGGACAACATTTTATTTTGCTTTCACATTATAGAATAATGATATCTTGTAAAGTTGATTTTATCTAGTCCTATTAACTCCTCCTTGTTGTTCCCTTTCATTTAGATTTTTTACAAGTTAGATGGTGGTGTCAAATGGTTGTCTTGCAATTCATGATGTTGGTGTGAAATCTAAATATGACCTGTTTCAATTGAATTCCTTACTACCTTTGTCATGTTGCACTCCCATGTCTTATGGTCATCTTGCAACTCCTATTTATTGTGGTCTTGTGTAATAAGATTTAGGGTGAGCTCCACCCGTGTTGTTCCCTTTCATCTACTTTTTTGTCAAGGTTATCTTGTAATTCTTACCATTATAATTTCAAACTTTGTTGGCAAATTGCAATATATTTTAGGTGGGCTCCACCCCTTGTTATCTTACACATGTTTGTGTTATGGTTTAACATAATAATATCCTCATTATTATGAAAATCACAATTGTCAATGTTACTTGGAAGTTCAATACTTTCATTTTTCTACAAACCATAATCTTCCATAGTAGTGGTTGGTGTAACACCTCCATTTTGTTATAAACTTTTTTCTTGGGGGGCGGGGGGGGATGACCACAATACAATTTACTTATGCATATCTGATTTCTTCTTTATATGTTTTCTATTCATAGATGTTACAAAGGGTTTCATTCTAGTTCACAAATGATGTGTTTACAATGATAGATGTCAAACGTCTTAAAGGTGAAGACCAAGGACTAATATGATGTAGTAATTCATTGGTTGATAATTTTATATTGATTTTTATGACAAGAACTAGATAACATTATAATTTACTTGAAGTTATTTTTTGAAATTACACTCAAATGTTGAAATAATAAAAATTTGATGAAAATAGTGATTCTGAACCATGAGATGTTTTAATGTAATTATAATATTTTTATTTTGTTAAAAAAAATGAAACATGTGAGATAATTCCATCACCTTGGGCACAACAAAGTTTTAATGTTTGGTTGAATAAAAATCAAAAAACATTTGCATGATACAAATATGATTGTGCTTTCAATTATGGGGTTCATTTGGAACTATTTCTTTATTTTGAAATTTGAGTTGGTTATGATGTGTGTATGCATTTATTTGAATTTTAGAATTGTGGTCATGTTATGACCTATGAAAAACTTTCACCATTATTGCATTCTAATGTCTACCCACATAATGGCACAAACTTTTTATGTTCATGTTTGACAAAATTATTGCAAAAAATGTTTTGTAAGTTACTTTTAATTCAAAGAACCTTCAATATTTGTAAGCAAACTTCATTAGGAAAATTTAAGTCAATTTGCATGGATAATTGATAGGTACTTGATGGTTGATTGGGGGTGCAAGAACCCATATGTGGTCATGAGCTCCCCAACAATTTTGTGTAAATCCATTTTCTCATGACATTTCCAAATATGGTGTTTCTTTAATGTGGGTTTTCCTTTCCTTCTTGTATTCAAGAGAACAACTAATATGAAATTACCATCACAAATATATCACCTATTGTAACTTGGAACAAAATAAAAGTCACTTTATGAACAATGAAGGACTTCTTCCTTGGTGCTTCCATTGTGCAATGATACGAGTTGCTTGTTCTGGTTGCTTGGAAATTTTGTGCTCTCCTTAACATTTTTAAGCATCTTGACCAAACACCCTGTATGGGGGGCCTGTAACAATATTTATCACATCCAAAATAATGTGCAATTTATTTCCCAATCCTCACTAAAGAATATGAACTAGAGTGACAGTATAGAGTGAAGCACCTCTTAAATGCCATCACATGAGCTAGTCATTGTGACTTGTGACCGGTCAATGAAAGATAATTATTTTGATTAGTGCCCCTTTGGAGAGCCCTGCATGTTATGCACATTTACATGTGCTAACTCAATTTAACATTGTTTAATGGTTGTACTTCATCCAAATTACTTTGATTTCACAAGAGTTTTCACATCATAAGAGGCAGATGGAGTAAGAACATTCATGGAGGTATCAACAAGGCATCACAAACACGCTGGCCCTGCCAATAAATAAGATGTTGTATCTACATTGTGTACACACTCTGAACACCAAAAAACTTCGTTCCGATCTTAAACAGTCTAAACACTTTCGCCAAAAAACTTAGTTCACCGGTTCTAATAAGGTAAAACTTCCAAAAGTTGGATCCAATGCGATAGTCCCTGGGCCAATAAAGCAAGGAAAACGCCGGCACCAGAACCTTGAGTTTGATCATACAGGGATGAGATTCAAGAAAAACTTGCGTTTCATCCTTTTTTTCATTTTTCCTGAGCGCCTCCACAGCTGCAACACATATTTTCACTGCTCCTACTTGTACAACTACTATAATAATTACTCTCGAACCTTGTGCATTAAATCCTGAGTTTCAGCATTTCATGCTGAGATTTAATAAAAACTCCTTACTTTGTGGATACCGCTGAAAGTGGATGGGGGATGAAAAGAGGCCCAACGACAAGGGTGACTCTCCAAAATAACTCTAATGTTTCATAAGTAAAAGACGAAAAATTCAACTGACAAGAACAAAAGGTTAAAACTCCTATTTCAAAAATTCCATTCCAATTTACATCATGAGATTGAGTTGCCCTGTTTGGACATTAGTACTGAAAGTTGTGCTTTGGTACTACTACTCTCTTGGAAGAAGTTTGGCAAATATACATCAACCTAGGAGTCTACAACCGAGTGAAGTAGTGCCTGGGCCAGTTTGACAGTCCATTGGCGCTCATTTTTATATTATTTTTATTTTGGACAAAAGTTGAAATAGGAAATCAACAGAAGTTGAATATAATGAGCTAGAAACAAGCATCAATTGCATTTTCTTGAAGTTAAGTCGGTTGAGAAGTCTACTTTCAGAGTAGTGAAAAGAGTCAGTAATTGCGGCCATGGTACTACTGTATTTTGAGACATATATTTAGACATGTATCTTTAGATTTCACAAGTATAAAGCTAGAAAGACAAATGAGAATTCAAGCCTGAGCTCAGCACAGCTTTTCAAGTCATTTTGCTCAACCTTACTGGTTACAACAGCAGCCAGATTTAGTTTTAAGCCTCTTTTCCACTCTCTAGTCAGACAAGGAAGATGACAACCCCAACATAATCCAAACTGTTGCTAAATTGATGCCAATGGGTGGCCCCCATTTTTGTCATAACTCTGGTTTTGCGCAGTGAACATTGAACATCTTTCATCTGGCTTGAAACATGAACTTCATATTATTAGTTGTTGCAGAGTCAGGCTCATGCAAGGATCATGATCATCAAGGATTCTCCATTTTCCAAACCCACATGCTTGACTTTGAATTCAGTTCTTTTCAACAGGATGTCAAATCATGTGTGAAAAAAAAGGCACCAATCCTGACACATCCACATCAAGCATATCCCTGGTGGGTTTTCTCTGCAGTTCTCTTGCACCTGATCTTTTGAAGGATGATTGACATTGAGGAGTTCTGATGCTCTCCTTGATCAGTTATTATAATGATATAGCTTCTATTTTTGTAACACGTGATTGGAACTTGGAACACTCATTGTGCCACTTTCACAGGGAACACTCGTTGTGCCACTTTCACAGGGAACACTCGTTGTGCCACTTTCACAGAATTACTTGTAATTTTCAATTGCACTTTCTTCATCAATTGAACTCCTGCCAACAAAGTGTGGGAATAATTTGATGAAGAAATCTTGAACCATTCAGATGAAAACTTCTCACAATTTGCTGAGATGTGTTTGTGGGGCACTTGTGATTCAACATTGAAAGTAGACAAAAGAAGCATGGTGCATGGTTTAGAGCTTCAGCAAGAGAAAAGGTGCACCATACCCTATCTTACTATACATCGGTTGACAAATTGACTTCTATCATTATTGATTCCCTTTAGTGAAGGAATGGTGCCCATCACAACAACTTTCAGTGAGCATCATACCAAGGTGCTCAGATCACCAGGATTCGAGTACAATCCAAGTCTCAAATTCTCAAAGCTATCTCAAACTACAAACAGATGACTGGAAAGGCTTAAGATTTCAGCACATGATGTCTAGTCCGACTTGCAACCTCAAGGGTAGTTTCACCCATACTCAACATTTGGCCCTGAAACAATATTTCTCCTGTCCAAGATTACTTATTTACTCATATCAAGCCCCACCCATAAACGTGAACCCGAACAATAAAAGGTCAAAACTCACTAATAACAAATCATTTGGACCAGTCAATATATTTGAGCACTCAAGAGCAGGTGTTAAATTGTGCTGTGATGTTAGGCTGTGCAGTGGGCTCCCACCTGTCTCAACATTTTGAGCATAAGTGTTGAACCCCAGCTATTTTATTCATGAGTCTGTTGTTGCAAACTATTAGTGACCTTCATTCAAAACATGTTCTGCAATGTATTTATTGGTGGAGGTGCTCTCAGTTTGCATTTGTTAAGAACGTAAGAAAAACTCAAACATGTTTCTTTTATGTCTTTGAGTGTGTGATTACTTGTAGGCATCTGCTTGGTTCACCGCCCCTACTCTCTCACAAATTGTTATTGGGATGTGCCAAATTTGCAAGTCCATTATAACAAAGGTTTAAAAGCTTGGGTAACCCCCAATGATTCCAACTAATGCCTACTATATTCATCATGATTGCGAACACAGACTTGTCAATTCAAACATCAAACTCAGGGTGAGGTGCAATCTATTTTTTGTCAAAAAAAATTCCTTTTTTCTGAAACAGGTGGCCAAACTCTCTACTGACTATGCTTTTAATATTCCTGTACAAAACTGTTGCCAAGAAAGTCAAAATCTTTATAGAGAGGCTCGCCACTGTTGCTACATTACAAAATTGGAAGGAAAAAAAGTCATGGTTGGGTTGCACCAAAATGCAAGAGCAAAACATTTTGTAAAGCAATAAAAACAAAGATAAACTCTTGTGTTGGAGTAAGAGCTCAGGCCTTGCAAGCTAAAATTTGATCTGGGTGTTACATGTAAAACCCTAATTGTATTCTAGCCAGAACTCTAGAACCCATTAAAAAATAAGGCATTTACTTCAACCTGTCTAACTTGTCCTAAGTTTTCTTGACACATTTTTCATTCCAAAATAAATAAACTTGGGGTGGGGCTGCACCAAAATGCAAGAGCAAAACATTACCCCAAAAAAAACACACACACACACACAAACTCTTGACTTGGGGTAAGAGCTCAGGCCAGCTAAAATTCACTCACGAAGGGACCTGTAAATTGTAGTCACATTGGAGGCAAAACTCGTAAACGAAGCACTTACTTGAAACCCTCTTTTTCCAACCCAAGAGTGTGGCCTGGGTTTTAGTTCACACAGAGGATCCTCTGGGTGAGGATTATCACATCAAGGAACCAGGAAGCAGTTGGCAGGTCCAGGTTAAAAGGTGAGGTTCTAGGGTTTTTGGAAAGGAGGTTTTGAGTTTTGTTGGAATTGTGATTGAAATCTAACTGGGCAACTATCCTCTTAGAACCTGCACCAGGGTGCTGTCTCAATTTTAAACAGGTTCAGGTTCTCTAAGTAAATAACTATGATTTTATAAAATAAAATATATAGTTGGTTTTACATTTTAGAAAGCTATTGCATTCAATTAGTTGGACATAATTAGTATAATACAATCTTTACCTTGAACTAGTGCGGCCTGTGCCATTGGCCCAAGTGTTACCACATCCTCAACTGATTTTTCCTTCCAAAATCTGGTTTTGGGAATTTATTTGAATTTTCAGCAGCACAAATCACTTAAGAATCAATATCTCCCACATTCTGAATACAACTCTTACCAAATAAATTCCATGAAACCATGAAGATCTTTCCAACAACAACAAAGACACATTCCAATTCCTCCAAAATTTTCAGCTACAATTTAATTTCATTCTCAGTGAAGAAATCATTCAATTCAATATTCGAGAACTTTTGCACCGCAAGTCCAAACACCATGGAACCCAGCCCATGCACCCTTCCTCCTTGAGAGCTTTCCAAAGGCACCAAGAACATGATCTGAAGCATCCTGGCTTGGTGGATCTCATAAATACAAACAAAACAAAGCATTCAAACTACCTTCCTTTATAGATAGATTGTGTGCACTAATTAAACAAACTAATATGACACCCAAAAAAATTGTTTAATCTTTGCATAATGGAGAAATTTTAATTGTTTGGAATGGAGATCAAACGAGACCTAGTATTAAGCTAGATTGGTTCTAATTTTCTTTCCAAAACTTAATTCAAGGATTTAATCCTCATTTCCTTAGTTAATTTAATGTTTATACACCCTAGTTACTTCCAAAATTTCAATGAATTAAAAACAGGGGTTGATGATTAAATTTCCCTTGCATGATAATTGGGCGATATTTTGTACAATTTGAATCCTATATATATCTGAAAATAAGAAAGTTTTCAAATGTAAACCCATTTTTTCTTTTTACCATTTCATCACCACTAGTAGTGCATAGCAATGCGGAGCCCAAGTGTTTTAAAGAATTGAAATAACAATTTTCAGATTCAAATATCAGATTTGAAATTCAAATAGTTTTTTTAAGGAATTAAGATAATATTTTTCAGAATGGAAATATAATCTTTCAGATCAAATGTTTTTTAAAACATTTAAAATTTTAAAATTCAGAATCAAAATATCAAATTTGAGAGTTAAATAGTTTTTATTTACATTCTATTAATTATAATAATAATAAAGAATTCCAATTGAAACATCAATTATAATTTTTAAATAAAATTTTCATAACTGGCATTGTAATTTTAGACTTAAACATATTTTTTTAATACAACTAACAATTTTTAAATGCAAATATCATTTTCAGAATTGAAATTATATATATATATCATAAATATAATTTTAATACATACATAAAAATACATGTCATCATAGAATATTTTTAGGATGTAACTAATTTGATTATTATTGTGCTTAATAGAACATATCAACCTGTTAATGGATAAAAATAGCCCTAAGATTCATCCAACCAGTAAGATGAAATTTACAATAGTTGCATCATAATTGTGAGAATGACCAAAATAGTTGAAATTTGGTCTCGTAGTTACTAAAAGTTTTTTAAATGCAAAAAATTGGCTCTAGACCAAAGGTTCCATCAAAAACCAAAAAATACTGAGATAGAACAGGGACCAAAGCTTCCTTTCGAAACCTTACAACACCAGAAGAAACCCGGTTTGATTTTAAAGAAGTTGAAACCAAATTCAGCTGCAGATCTCCCCATTGCTAGTTTTGACTCTTTAGTAAGAGCTTAAGGGTCAAAGGTGAACATGAAAACTATGGAGTGAACAGTAACTGAAAGTGCACAGGATCTGTGAACTTAATCCCCAAGCTTTGGACTCTGGAGGATTGCTCTAACAGAAAACTAAACTAAACAACTTCTTCTCAGGATTTGCTGATTCTTCTAAAACTCATGGACAAAAGAGAAGAAAAACCTGTATATGTATATAAACAAGGATGGAAATCCATCCACAAAAACTCCAAGGCATGTCGATGCAAATGTAGACACACAAAACGAAAACCAAGACCATCAAAACAGTAGTAATGAAGTGGAAGACGTAAGCTTCTTCTCAGGTCTTGACTATATTTGACCAAAAAATTCTCCCCAAGCAACATTTCCCCTATGGCAGGGCGTCGCACTGACAACCTCAAAATTTGCATTCGGGTGTTTTAACATCCTGCACATCATAGAGTTGCAAAATTTGCAGTTGGGTATTTAACAGCCTGCACTTTATACAGTTGCAAAATTTGATATTGGGTGTTAACACTTGCACATCATCCAGTTGTAAAATAAGTTCTGACTATGTATGGAATACTTGTTAGCACATGGTCAAAAGAATGAGCAGCCTGTTCTGTGGTGTGAATCTGAAATTGGAAGCCCATTTCAGTTTTGACATCAAGCAATGACTGTGTCACCTTTTCTTTGGCACTCTCAAATTTTGCTGCTTGTAAAACTGGAGTACATACACACCAAATCCTCGCCATGGATTGTTACCTATGTTTTTTTTTAACGAACTCTGCTTTGCTCCAGAGCACTTGGATGATACCATAGTACCTTGACAGCTTTGGCACAAAAAATTTATATTTCTTTTAGACATGTTGACAATTTTCAAATAATACTTTTCTCACAAGGGAATTTTTTTTGTGAATTGAGAGTGAAAAGTCTTCTGGAGGATTCTGAAATATTCTTTCTTTTTCGAAATGGAACTTTTAAAATTAATGAATTATTCAGCAGACATGTGCCGAAGCTGCCAAGGTACTACAGTGTACAATACAACAAGAGCTCAGGACTGAAAAGGTCCCCAAAGCATTGTCGGAACATGCAGCTCTTCAAGTAAGGGCTATTAGTCCTTCCAGCCAGTTGCAGCAAAAGCATGAGAACCAATAATAAACCTTGTAACAACAAATGACTCGAAGAATGAATTTGATTATTTAAGAAACAGCAGCCTAGAAATGACAACTTGTTCTCCAACTGGTTACTCACACATGGGTTCCAATTGGAAGCAGAAAACCTAAACTAGTGTAAAATCTCTTCCTTCTCGACAGTGCCAACAAAGTGGATGAATCTGCCTTACCATGAGATTGAAACAAAAAGATTAGAAAATCGTTTTTGAGTGGAGGTTTCTGTTAGTGAGGATGAAGGTACTTAATTGATGGATTCATTGCTACAGTTCATATTGTGGAATTAGCTTAGCTAACCAGGTTCTGCCCATTCCAGAATATAACCCATCTATGGATTTCAGTGGTTTTCTTTTTCTTTCAAATTTGTGCAGTAGGTGGATTGGCAAGCATGCACAAGAGGACTTTGTCAAATTTTACCAGAGGTCAAATGGAGAAGTAGAAATATTCTAGATTCCTCCAATACTTTTGTGACTTTGTTCTTTCCCCTCATAAGTGGTGAACTTGGACCCAATTTTCCCAAAAAAGTCCCCTTTGCACCTTCCCGTGCCTTCTTTTTTTCTCTCCAGGTTGTGAAAAATCGCAATGCAATCTGCCAGATTCAAAACACAGTAAGAAATAATCTGCCAACTTCGACTAATCCAGTTATTATTGTGATCTCTAGTGATGAAACACATCAGTAGAGTCCTTGGTCATCAATGCTATTCTCTTCCCAGCACAAAAAGCTAAATAAACCCAACCCCCAGCCCCCCGACCCCTCCATCGAGGAGAACCATGCAGGGCCGCAAAACATGTGCAAGAAGACAAGAGAAACATGTGCCAGACAGAGCTCGATGCAGGTTGGGCGGGGGAGTATTTAGTGTCTTGCCAAATACTTGGTCCAAAAACAGAAACATCATACCAAATCTGGAATGAAGACAAAAAGTGTTGGAGCTCATGGAGGGACGCTCAAGGTTAGGATTTTAACTCGGGATGAAGAAACCAGACATTTTCTGGTACTGCATGGGGCCACATATATTCACCAACAATGACCGGCCATGAACTAATTAAAGATTCACCAATTGTAAGTTTCTAGAACTAATCCAAGGACTAATGCATCCATTTAAGGAATGAAGGAAAATGGAGCTGTTGACTTGGCATCTCCTTGCAAAAACATGATACATGACGATCACTATTAAAATAAAAAGAAAGCAAAAATCAATCAGTTCAAATTCAGCTAAACTCAATTGTTTCAACAGAGTTTTTTGACAATGTAAAACTCACACCTAAATCCCCCCCTCCCTCCCTCCCTCCCTCCTAGGACTTTACCCTCCACATAACAACCTACAATGAGTATCATCATATTATACATGTGACTTATAGATATAGGGTAAAGCCCATAGCCAACAACTTTACCACATGTAAAGACTTGGGTAGATTTTTATTTTTTTATTTTTTTCCCATGATACCAAGTGGATAGTCATCAAGTATCATAAATAAATAAATAAATGGAGTGCCGTTTGAAAATCAAAATGTCATTATGGACATTACATTTTTCAAAAAGCCCACCCTTCATGGAAGAAAATTACAAGTTGTAATGTGCCCTCCAACTACATTACAACACCCCACCTAGGTCTTTACATATCAACATCTTAATAGTTGGGCTAGTCCAACAATCCATTTTCAAATTTTTAATTAATTTTTTAAAAACTCAATTCAACACTAAATTTTTGGATTTTTTTATATTAAACAAAGGTTGAGCTACTAATTAGCACATCAATGCTATTATAACATTAGCTAAATGTAAGATATCACAAGATAACAATATGTAACGAATTGATAACGGTGCCCTTACACATTGTAAGATGCAATTACAATATCTTACAAAAAGTCTTCTATTCGGTATGGGCCATATACTTTACAGCCCCTATATTAATCTCCAGTTGCCAAAATTTCTTCACTATGTGGGGGGCCCAGTTGTGACCACATGGAAGAAGGCCCTTCCAAAATGAATCTTTTGTTTTCTTTTCTTGGGATGAACTGCGTGCTATACGACAAATGATCAAATTAGCGTGGGCATTTCATAAACAACTGAAGTCTTAAACCCACATGCAAACATAAGTTTCTTCCTCAAAAGGATCCAAAGACATTTTGTATAAAAGTTCCACAATAGATCACATTTGCATTTAAAACATTGAATGTTATCAATCTTTATTTGAAGAATTTTGTAATGTTCCATTTTTCCATGCATATTGAGAACTTGCTACTACTCAAAAGAAAGGTTCAAAGGAAATTGTGGGTATAGAAAATTGATAGTCCAGAAAAAAAAAATTGTTTTTAATGAAAAAAGAGTAGAATCTCACCATTCATTATTGTCATGAAAGAATTTAGAGAAGTCATTAGATCAACTTGATGGAATACAATTCACCATTGACGTCTCTTTTGTTAACAATATCATCCACATTACAAATATTTATGCATGCGAACTTCAATGTCATCCATGTGATCCATTTTCATGTAAAATTGTAGCAAGGATTCAAATTATTGCAAGATATCACATGATGAAAGAAGGGTCCTATACACACCATGTTCTATATCAAGAAGCTTATCAAAAAGAGATTTGGCATTGTTGTCATTTTGGTGAGGACACCATAGGCAATTAAGAATTGGCGCTTGCCACATCTAACAACATATTGTACCAAGAATTACTTTAGTTAATGCAATAAATATGTGTGTTATGAAAGTGCCAAATTGTGAGAATGGCCAATTGGAAGTGTTCCTTAGAAAAGGACACATGTTTAGTGTTCTTGCAATAACAACTTGGAGAATAACTTAGATGTTAGCAAGGAAAATTTGGTGGAAAAATGAAAATACGGGAATTTCAACAAGACATAATAAGAACATCAAGAGAGCAATTAGTAAGTGAAATTCTATAGTTTTCACAATAGCGCTTTAAACAAAATTGTGGGGTGTTAGTTGTCTCCACAATTTATATTGTGTTAATATGGAAAGGTACACATTTTTCTTCCACCAATAAACCACAAAGAAAGTTCTTGATCTCGCACTAGGACACATCAATGTGTTTTTTTGATTCTATTGGCAACATTAATTGTGCAACTAAACCAAGATCTAACATTGTAACTTGTTGAAGAAAATACAATAGTTCTTGTTGAGGATGAAATTCCACATAGATAATCCATAACAACCATTGAAAATTGTATTGGCCATTAATGCAAAATATGGTTTGAGATACAAGTTATTGTTGCTTCTCCTATAATGCTGGACACAAATCAAGTTTGTGATTTTTTTTCTTTGAATCTCATGTGGTAATACTTACAAATGCAAGTTTGATGTAAACTTCTCGTCTTTATTTGACTAGTAAAGTAAATTGAGTATGATATTGCAGATTGTAGATTTGGCCACAATTATTACTAAATATTCATCTGATCTAACATGCACTATTTTGATATATGTAGGAAGTGAAAATGCGATATATTTAATGAACTTCATGAGGAGAAAGATAATTGCAATTGTGTTCCAACATTGTTTGTTCACATTAGTTATCCTTTTCAAGTCATCAATCACATAATTGAAGTTTTTTGAGAAGACCGGAATGTGTGGGATATACACAAATGAATGTTACAAACATCATATATTTTTCCCCCGATTCATGTTGGTGGTACAACTGGTGATGGTGGTCGATTTTAGGTTCTTGTGGCAGCAATGGATGAATATTCTAAAAGTGATGTTGGTTAAGAATCCCAAGGCACAAATGCAA
>Ga0209208_10004405_pt1 | contig 19953 bp, 9 predicted proteins | sample S1TSphfallax_3_FD_187694 | JGI IMG/M metagenome (GOLD analysis project Ga0209208, IMG submission 187694) | Host-associated microbial communities from peat moss isolated from Minnesota, USA - S1T2_Fd - Sphagnum fallax MG (SPAdes) (version 2) | ecosystem: Host-associated > Plants > Peat moss >...
ATTAGATACATCAAGTATTTTCAATTGTAGTCCTCTTTTTATTTCAACATGTCAAAGCTCCAAAATAGCATTGAAGATTATCTTCAATCTTTCCTATAAATTTTATGTTTTGTAATTACAACATTGAATTGCAAATATGAAGGTTACAACTCAAGTCTAAGTGTGGACAAGCTAAAACATATAAGATCAACTTGCCTTTGCAAATGTAGAACAACACAAACTAAGCTTCAAAGGGCTAAAAGTAAAGCAAAATCAACCTAGATTAGATCTAACTATAGTAAAAAAAAAAGATCCAAAAAGAAGTTCAACTCAAATTAGAATCTCACTAGACATCATTGAGGAAGGCAAGCAAACATTGGAACATTCCCCTTACCTCATTGTTTAATCACATGAAGTAGGAAATGTGGGTCACTTAATGTGTTAATAAAGAAAGAAAACCAAGTTGTGGTTGCTTGGACTTTGGTTGTGCAAGAAGTTGGGCTTTTATTACCTCGCAATGATTAAAATAAAAATGGCATAACTAACTCAAACCAAGCCTACACCTTTCCGAAATGGAATACGAAAGAATAGCTAGTGGTACTGGTTCAAATGTCATCATCTTAAATTAAGCATTTGTTAAGCACATGGATTGGATATTGTTAAGCATACGGACTCATAACACAAGCATGCAAAAGCTTTTACAATAATTTACAATCCCTCTACAACAAACATAACTATAGTCTTGATCACATTTGGAATTTTGATGAAATTAGGATTCAAGCAAGTAGGTAATCAAGTGCAAAGGTTCCAACCAAGCAAAACTCCCAACAAGTTTACAATATACCCAAATCTATGGAATGGTTAATTATGTTATTAATACAACTGGAATGTTTATGTTAAGGTTTTATATATTTAGAAGAAAGAAACTACATGATGACTACATACAACAATGAAAACATGTATGGCTATGTAAATAATAACATGGATGGATAAATTTATTTTCAAAAAACTTGTGTTTTTTTTCAAAAGGTCAATATTAGGTGGAATTTCCTTGGACCAAACTTTGATCAAAACAAATATAATGGCAAGGTTTAGAACTACATGGATTTGGCCACTAAACCCTATTGCTATGAATGAAAAAACAAGCCCCAGTAATGTGTACACATAAATCAATGTGAACAAGTAAGAAAATGATGATCACATATCAAATCAAAAGGAAGATTGTGAAACCCAATGAGGATAAAAATCTATTACAACAAAAATGATCATCATAACAACAATAGTTTTGAAATTGCAAGTTGATGATATAGTTGAAAGTCTACCTAGGTATTATGTGGATATGTTTCAAATCCATGTGGTCACAAACTTAAAAACCACAATAAATTGGCAACAAATTTGGTTTTTGAGCATAAACAACACTACATTGGAGGTGGAAGTTGATTATAGGAATTTAAAACACCTAACCTAAAAACCATTGTCCTTGCCACATCTACTTGCAAGACATACACATAGTAAATAACCATTAATAGATTATTCATGAAACCATGTTGTGACTTCAATTGAATATTTTAACATCATGTGATAGAATGTTATTAAAAAGCAAACATAAAATTTAAAAAATCAAACAAAACTAAAAGAAGGAAATGCAAGAGAAGCAAGCTATAAATGTTGTAAATTCAATGATTATATCTAAAAGAAATATAGTTCAAAGGGAATTTGAAAAACATCATAGGGAAAACTTTGTTTCAACTTGGTTAATTGATGTAGTTCAAAAAGCAAAAGAAAAATTTCAATGGAATTTCCAAGTTGGCCAACAAGTTCATTTTTTTTTTAGGGGTGTCAACCTAGGCTACGCAATAGAGGCTTAGAAAGAAATTAAATAATGAAATAGGGCATGTATGCAAGCAAGGGGACATGTTGTAATAATCTTACAACAAATTCAAATATATATCTAATAACCAAAAGGAGGGTGGGGATCTAGAGCAAAAGACCACAAGGACCAAATTTAGAACATGAACACAAAATTCAAAATCATGACTAAAGAGATGAAGATCAAAACCACGAAGAAGATCAAAATCAAGGCCATGAAAAATATCAAGATCACAACTTGGAAGATGCAAGATGACGCACTCCCAACTCCTTGCAAGACTCAAAAGTGAGTCCAAGTACAAGACAACGGAAGAGGGAGGAGTTGGGGCATGTTCCCTAACTCACAACACTTTGAGGGGTAGAAAGGCGTGTTGGAGCTCCGGGATGGGACTAGGAAGAGTTGACAAGCTTCACTCACTCACATGGGCCTGCACACAACCCACACAAGGTGGTTAGTGCATAGTTGGAGCACCTTTGGTGCTAGGACAAACCATGGGCAACACGGACACACAAAACTCACCACGGCCCGGACTTGGGGGAAGCCACCACCTTCCCCATTATAGTATACTTTGCACCTCTTCATGGGGCCCACATCCAAATGGTTTTTCTCTCCCGAGACTCCCGAGTGGGAGTCTTGAAATCGCGCCAGTTGGGACTTTCGCGACTTTGGAACCCCATAATTTTGTGAACAAACCTCGAATCGAGGTGCGGTCTAAAGCGAAGTTGTAGCTCTCGTTGAGAGCTTTCAACGATATGTCTCATGTTGTCTGTAGACAAGTAAATTAGGTCGATTCTTGACTTTTTTTGGTCAGGAATCAAACTGGCAATTTGACTCCCGGCCTTTCTTTTGGTTATAACTTATGTTTCAAATGTCCGAATAAGCAATGCGAACCCATTTTAGACATTTAAGTTCCAAGAGCTTTCCAATGTTATAATTAAAGCCACAAGCCATTAAGTTTTGACCCTTGAAATCGTTCTATGAAGTTTTGGGAGTCCACTGGGACTCCATCTCCCAAAATGGGAGTTGCCTTGGGAGTGTGAGGGTTCACTCCCTCACACTTTCCTACACTCCTAGGAGTATGTGATGTGACTCGCGGGCTTTCTCTTGGCTTGCACCCTTGCAACCCCTTAGCCTTGGTCGCGAGCCCAAAACTAAGGTTGCGACACAAAATGTGACCATGAAGATCAAAATCATGACCAACTACAACCAATTATAGAAGAAAAATGTAACCAAGAAGATGGAAAACACAACTAGAAATAGCAAGATCATAATTGGATACATTAAACTACAAAAGAACAACATCATTAATACCTAAACTTATGAACGTGAATGGTGAGCTTGTGAATGTGTTGTGAACTTCATTATTTCAACAAAAGAATATTCATAAGAATATTATTACCATGTACATGGAAATTTTCATCCACATGAATGACATATTCCTACCACATGGACTAAATATTTCATCCATTTGAAAAAAAAATCTAATGGATGAAATATTTTGTCATGTGGATGAAAAATATTTCCACATGGTAAGTGAAAAAAAGGAGGGAAACGAGCACAAGTTTTGAATATTTCAAAATGTGGAACTAATGAAAGAAACCAAAAGGTATTCACATGGGAAACATTATGAAATTGTTAGTGCACACAACAACAATTGAAAAACAATTACACTCCACAATAATTTGGCTATCAAAATTTTAAGTGAACAATATCTAAAACTTTTACCAAGTCAAATTGTTTATATTGTCTCTAATTTCTACCTTCAAATTGAAACAAAAAGCTTCATCCTATGTAATATATTTCACACTTTATGGAACTATAAGTTTTGATGTCAATTTTAACTACTTGGAAGTTATGGCATAAGACAAAAAATGACGAACTTAATTGCAACTTCAAGTGGCAAAATGGATGAAATTTTTTAACTCCCCACAAAACATGACATGTTGCAACACATAATAGATGTATTTATATAGCACCCACTTCCTTTGCTAACCCAACAAACTTAACAACATACTCACAAAAACAAAGGAAATGCACATTAGGAAATTTTCAATTGTAACTTCATATTGCATTTAGTTTTGAATTGCAACAAAAAAAATCTTATAGATTCATTGATATCTAGGTACATGAACCTCCAATAGTGGGTTCATAATCATTTCAATAAATGAACCAACCTCCCACTAATTATAATGTGGTTTAAACATCTTAAACATAATTGTCCATTTAATAGTTTTACCATTCCATGTCGTATGCCATGCCATATCATCAAACAGACAATTTATTGAAACAAAATTTTCCCCGCGAAATAAACATCAAGGAAAGATATGTGGTTGCTTATTGAAAACAAACTTTGCTTCCTCGAAATATATTATTTCATAGATTGCGTGAAGTTAGTTTTTGCTTTCACATGCCAAAAAGTGGGTACCACTAATCTATCAACGACATGGTTATGCTTAGTATCACCCATCCATTGATTCATGTTGATAACACAAAACCATAATTTATGAAGCTTGAAGGGTGCACCTAGGAATCAAGACCATAAACCATAGTAAATTGGGGTAGAATACCAATTGTAATGGTGTTGGAAATTATATTTACAATGCAAGGATGTTTCGTGGCATTTTGCAATGTTGAACATTGTACGTGCAACATTGGTGGACAACATTATATGTGCCACAATCCATCTTTATAGAACATTTCCAAGACTTCAACACACCCATCGAAAGGAATTATGTGTGGATATTGATTAGAGTTAAAATGAAGCCTTTCTAATTGCACACATGATTGCCAAACTATGTGTTAACATGTGGGTGGGAGAAATTGACACAATTGTGTTGATGGGAATCCCTTTTTAATCCATAAAGCAAGTCTAACTTTCGTTTGAAAGAGCCAAATATCTTTTCACCTTCCAAGTGGGTGATTTTGACTATCAAGGTTGCCCTAGGGGTGTAATTCTAAATTGCATTTACAAGTTGAATAGGATCATTGGACATGGTCACTCTTCACAAGAAGAGTTCACTGTTGTTAGTTCCTTGGTTAGAACAACCACCTTTCTTGAATTGGTAATGTAATTTGTTTGAAAGCTCGAACATAAGCATTAGTTGTCACAACCTACAAACAATACCCTCTTTTCATGAATTGTTGTAACCAAACATTATGCACGATTTTTGACAAGTTGAACATAAGCATGTCTACAACCTCTTTTGGAGATAATTTCAATGGAATAACATAAATTTGTCAACCTCCTTTTTAGTTGTGTTATAATTTTTTTGAAGATATAACCAATAAGGGATGAAATGAGGGATATGATAGAGTTTAAATATTGACATGTTTCATAACTCCCCATTGCCATACAAAAAGTGCCAAAAATAAAACCAATTCTCCAACCTTTGAAATCCAACTTCATTAGCAACCCCTAAGGAATACCACCAACAAATGAATGGCCACATACTAAACATCAACCTCTTCCATTGATGTGGCATTATTGTATTCATAGCATTATATGTATACACAAGGCATAAAATGAACATTGTTTGCCATGAAACCCTTAAAGTTTGGATCATGAACATTTTTTTTCGCCATCACCTTGTTTATTTTTTGCCACATCCCACATTGAACATATGTGTTTTATCACAACAACACACTATGGGTTTTTGACCGGTCAAAGAAACAATTATTGTCTTTTTTTACTACAATTGTAATTCTCTTTAATCACAAAAATCACTATGTAGTTGCAAAGGCCATTGAGATATCATGTGATGTCCTGGTTTTGCAACTATAGTTAATATGACGACTAGTGGGTTTTTTTTGGGATATATATATTATTATTCTTGAAATTGTAATAATATGTTTTAAATAAATTCAAATTAGTTAATTAAAAATATTTTGACTTTTGTGACTATAATAATGACTTCTAGTCTCACAACATGATGATGTGGCATTCCACATGAAAAACATGTCTTTTATGACTTGTCCTATTCAACTACATTGGGAGAATTGACTCTAAAATGGCATAAACAACTTTTTAAATGACCATAAATAAGATTATAATCAAATAGGACCAATCATAAAATACATGTTTTGGCATTTTGGTGGCTATTAATCAACATGATGACTCATACACTACTTTGGATAAAATGATACATTTATTGGTCAATCACTATGTTAAAGATGATCTCCAATCCCTTGATGTAACTTTTTGCATCAAGATGCAAGTCCAAAAACTTTACTTCACTACAACAAATATTGTCCTTTGAATTAGACACAAAAATGACTATTCTTTTTCAAATATGTATATCATAAGAATCATTATGTAATGACAAAAAACATCAACATGCCACATGGCATCGTGGTTTTGCAACTATAGTCAATATGACAACTTATTGGTTTTTTTGGTAAATTACCATGTTATTTTTCAATTTTTGTTCATTAGTTAGTTAGTTACAATAACCATCCACCTTTGCAACTAATAATGACTCAATCTCCCATGATGATGACATGGCATGCCATAATTTTTTGTGTGCCATGAAATTTTTGAAATCATGAATTCACGTGCATGCGTATGTGTACTAAACAATCTATCATGAAGTTGTAATTATGATTACAATATTAATATTTGTTTTGAAAAAGGTGACACATAACTCCTTGACTTTTTAATTACTTAACACACTTGTTTAGGTTAACATATTTATTATGTTAACATATGTATGCATGCTATTTAGTAAAAACCTACTTTGTAATATAGGTTATTTCGTAAGTTATTTAATTAAACATAAAAATTTTACTACATCTAGAATGTTAAAATATACTTAGAATAGGTTGCCCTATTAGTAGGTTAACCTAAGTGGGCTTACTTAGCCAAGTTCCTAACTTTAGGTTTTTGCCAATTCCACTTAGGTAGCTTCATTATAAAATGTTTTATCAAGTTTGTAACCACCTCAAAATTGTGTGATTAAATGCGATTAGATGCGACATAATTATCTTAGGCTATTTTTTTTTTTAACCTAAGAATGTTTAGGTTAACCTATGTTAGGTTAGTAAGTAGTATTGACAAATTAGTTCATCTTAAGTCAACCTAAGGAGGTTTAAGTCTAGGTTAGGTTGGTAGGTAGTAAGTAAGTTGACCTATGTCAGTCTAAGGTGGCCAAGGTTAATTCAAGGTTTTAAAACTTGAGCTTTATCATTTTGTATTAAATATAATTAGTACAAAAAAAATGTGGTAATGCAATGGATGACGACTTGAACCCCAAAGTGTAGGTGGGGGGTTCAAGTCCTCATTCTTGCAACCTATGATACCTAAGCCACTTGGTTTAGGTTAGGTAACCTAGTCTAGGCTTCTTCGGCTAGGAGTTCGATGTTTGTTTTTAATTAAGTCACCTAGCCTAAGTTAAGTAACCTAGGTCACCTACATAAGTAACTAGCCTAGCTAAGTGAAGCTATGTTGACTTTTGGCTAGGTGAGGTAGGCTAAGTAGCTAGGTTAGGCTAGGTTGATTTTTGGTCATGTGTAATGATTCATAACATGATTATAGATTTTTCACATATGTCATCCATCCATCAAAGTGTCTTTTGTAACACTTATTTGAATAAAATGATTAAGTTGAGATGGCATGCATTTTACATGTCATACCAAGGTGAACAATGACATGGAATTTTGTTATTATAAGAATTTCTAAAAATCCTAGTCATTAAAACGACTAGGCTTTGCAACTAAACATCATTTGTGATTAAATGGATGAAATGACATGGGTTTAACAACTCACTAGTTAGAAGTCACATATGTCCTTCTTGATTAGTATGTAATTGCTAAGGCTAATTGCAAAACCCAAAATGTGTTGTGTTTGATTGCATGTTGCATATAACAATTGTCATCACTTTATAATAAGTTGGATCATACACATGGCAATTCAAGGTCATCCACCCATCGACACGTTTCACATGATCAAACATGATCTAACATGTGTGAAGGTTACTTCTATGTTACATCCACTACACCAAATCAAATCCACTAACATCTATGTGCATGGACATATTGAAAATTAACATTTTTTCTCCAAACTATTCACTAGGAAAATAGTTGTCCTGAATGTAATCATAACCAATTTTATATTTGAAGGACATAATGTTGGAGAGGTAGTCTTGACTCGTTGGACAATGCTTCAAGGATGAAACTAAGTTCCTAATGTTGAGAGAACAAAACTCTATGAACTTGTCCATCATTTCATTTAGTTTATCACTTTGAAGAAGTTCCATGGGGTCATCACCATCCCCATACAACAAGTGCATAAATACAAATGTTTTACTTGCACCCAAAGTGATTATAGAGTTTGTTACAAATGGTGAGTGTGAAACCTCCTCATGGAACACATGTTTCACTTGTGGGACAAACTTTCTACACCTCCCATTAACAACCAAATGGTAATGTGTACCAAGTTGGATCATTGTTCAAGTCAAATTGATTTGCTTGTGGACAATGTAATACATGTATGCAACACATGTGTTAACACAAAAGGGAAAGTTGGAGCAAATTTTGCAAAATGGTGAACTAGGCTTAAATGTTTGCTCCCTAAGATGAAGGACAATGTCACCAATCCAAGCAATTTTGTTTTTGTAACTATTAAGAAGAAAATATTTACATTTGTCAAATTGCAACATTGCAAATGACCCAAGCACTATACCTTGCAAAAAGTAAGATTGATATCATTATTTATGTTAATCATCTTCACCTTGTACACCAAAAATGATTGTCATATTTCTTTTTCATTCCTTGCATCTAACCAGAAAGGCCTTCTAGGTTTTCAACTATATGAAGTTCAAAAAGGACATCACCATTGAATTTGATTGGAACAAATGGAGCCTTTTGAATCAACAATTGTAGTCTAAAAAATATAACTTGGAAGTAATGTGAAGGGCCCAGAACATGGCCTAAATGCAACCAACATAAGACATACCATTAAATGACAAATATGGAATGGATTTGGGAACCTCATGCAAACCCAAAGGAATCAAAAGACCTTATCGAAGGGTAGGAAGAATTAAAGAGTGCTCCATTGTTGTTGGAGGATTCACACAACTCAATGAATGATGTATTGTGATTTGAACAAAACATCGAGGATTCATTTTTTTAAATGGTCAATTCCCCCCTAACTTCCACAACATGTTCAATGTCATTGGCCACAAAAGTGATAATCTTTAGCATGAACACAATGTTTTGAAGGGTTTTGGACATGTTAACGTTGACAATCCTGAATATGCTAACATTGATCAACCATTGAAAGCTTTACAAACTAAATACCAAAGATTGATAAATAGATTTGGTGGCATTATTGTTGTCATCATATGCATTATCTTTTGAAATGTGCATAGTTCTAGGTTAAAGGTGAAACATCACAACAAACATTTTTTAATAATAGATAAATCTCCATAAGCATATGGAAAAATGGTGAGCTCAAAGTTTCCTTGTGAATGAAATGTCATCATTTTTCACAAAAGCAATCAAAGGATGAAAAGGAACTATCAAGCTAATTATTTGAGGAGACAAAAGGAACATGGATTACATTCAAAAGATTTTTTAAAAAGTCACAAACCACAAACCATAAAATGTAAAATGGAAAAATAAAAACCTCAAACACATTTAATATGTTGTAGTAATAATATTAACTTGTATAAAAAAAATTTAAATTTTAAAATCACAATAATGCACGTTGACCTTTCAGGACAAAGTTTTACAAACAATGTGAGCTAAACAAAGAAAAATTTGAATTCAATATGATTTTGCAACCATGAGTGTAGGAAAGATATACAACCAGCACCACTAATAATGACCATAGTAGCAAGTTGCATATTCTCAAGTAGAAACAAACTAGGTCGCAAAAGGAAGATCTAACCTTCAAAACTTCAATGTATATTTTACCAACTAATTCATGACAATGATGGCAAAAATGCATTTGCTAAATTATAGGAGGATCAATTGAAAATTTAATTTGAAAAAAACATAAAATGAAAGGGCAATAATGCATTGTTATTCATTCAAAAAAAAAGTCCAATATTATCTTTGGCCAAATGGAATTAAATTTTAGCACATAAATTTCTTGGGATCTATAAAACAAATGGCAATTCCTTCATAAGGAATAATGATGTAATTCACCAAAGCTTTAAGCAACTTTCATATTTGAAAAATGAAGATCAAGATATTAAAGATTTGTAGATCCATATAACTACTTACATGGACCATGGGAACCAATGATTTTTATTTCAATTTTCTCATTTAACACCATTGGCTAACATCCCAAGAAGGATTTAACATTAAATGGAAATAAGACATGCAAGGTAGTAGAAATATTTTGTATTTTTGTTTTTATTTGGCGACCCATAGAAGGGGATTTTAAATCTAGCGAAACTAGTTCAAAACCTTTTTTTGTGATGATTTTTTCAAGATTTTAAAGAATCTACGATAAAATATTCTTTTAAAATATTTGTTTTTTGCATTTTGGTGAAATATTGTCCCTAAAAAAATGATAATGGGAACATGGACCTAAATCTGGATTCTATCAAGGCTAAATGTTTTTGCAAAGGTTCATTTGTTAATTTCTTCCTTTTTTGTTGGACTTAATAGTAAATTTCATTTAGCTCAATAATGAAAACAATTAATCAATCTTTAAATTAATTTTAGAAACCCAAATTTATTTCAATTTAACTTAATATCTTAAAAAATCAGCAATTTGGATTAATATGTTTGAAACTAAAATTAAGGAAAATTCAAATTTAGACAATCATTTACAATATGTTTAACAAAAAACTTGAAAACTTCCAATCACCATTAAAAAAATATATTGTGAAAAGATTAATATACCAAATCCCCAAATGGCATTTTACATCAATAATTTACCACATGGGGTGTTATTGTGTGGGTATTTAAATTTTTAAAGAGTAATTAGAAAATGGTGTATTGAAAAAAAATCATACAATCCACTAATAAAAATAATGAAAAATACAAAAATATTTCATTATGTTAGACGAAATACTTTTAAAGCCGACATCATTATTGTTGACATTTATTATGTGGTGGCAACAAGCTTGGGAAGGTTGTTAAAGTTGTTATAGAATTGTTAGACATGTTACAAATTTGTTTGAGTTGTAACAATATGAAGGAATTGAATCATTTAATTAGAAAATAAGATAGAAACAATATTAATAAGTAATTTGACTTCACCTATTTGTATACACCAAAGACATATCCATCAACGAATTGAAAAAATATGCAAAATCGTTATGGTGATTAAAATGTAAACTAGTAACAAACACGAGGGAATGGAAACAATGACAATATCTATTTAGGGCCCAATGTTCATTCCAAAAAACTTGTATTTTGTCTTTAGACAATGTCGCATAAAACATGCGAGAGTGAGAAGTTAAGAGATTGGAAACAAAGAAAATCATCTTTCATGTGGATGAACCCCAAACAACAAAGGAAAATGAATGGCATCATGGTAGGTGTTTGAAGTAGACATTGCAGCTTCAAGCTTTTGAAAAAAAAGAAAAAAAGGCAAGTGCTCAAAGGATTAATATTGTACCCCCACGTTTGAATTCAATGTTATTGTTCTCTAACAAAGAACGTGACTCCAATTAACATTAAAGGAATTTGATGCATTGTCTCCTTAAACATGCATGGCACTAACCATTTATTTTTTTTCACTCATGTGAATGTATTTCAATCAACATTTCCTTTCATTTTTTAAGTTGAATGGTTTTGGAAGTAAATTTTAATTATCAACAAGGTGTTTTGTAAGCTATTTGATAACACTTGCACAACAACATTATGGGATTTTCAAACATGCAATTTTTTTTCCAACATTGTTTTCACCTTTGCTCGCATCACTTTTATTAAGGTTTTATGATGGAATGAAAATTTGTTCACACTTTGTTTAGGCAGATACTTTTTTTCAAACTACATGTTCATCAACATATTATGACATACTCAATGTTTCTTTCATAACATTGCTTATTTGCAAGCTCAATTAGACTTTTGCACTTTCACCCATAAACATATTTTGAATTATTTACAAATTTTTCAAGTTCAATTTCAAGTGCTTCAACACTTAGAAATATTATTTAAATTACATTTCATGATTGTAAACAATCCAAAAATCTATACATGTTTTTTTAAACAATGATTCAGTGAGAAAGGACACATGTTTGTAAGCCCAAAAGTACTTGAATGCTATATGCATATAAGGTGCACTTAAGACATGGACACCAAAAAACAATGTCTTTTTAAGCAATGGAAACTATGTCAAGTAACTTACATGTAGACCATGATTTCAAAATATTTTTTAACACATTCATCCCTACAAAATAAGAAATTATGTTACCACCCAACATGTACATAAAATATTACAACAAAATGCGTCCCCATATGCCAAATGATTTCATTGTGAATTCATTAGTCCTGATGAATGGGACCTAACGGGGATGCAATGAATTCATTGGTCCACTAAATGGTGACTAGTGAATTACACCCGCATAGTAGTGTCTATGCATTTAAACCCTTATTTTTGTATGTGTTTTCCAGATGAATTGACTTTTGTTTATCAAGATTAATTTATTTTGATTCTTCAATAAATAATACAAATCAACATTATCATGCAAGTTTTGGAGTTGTTATTTTACTATCCAATCAAATATGGGCTTATTCATTGGTGTTACATGTCCAATTATACTTCCTTCACTTATGTGTTATATTCAATGTAAAATTTCAACTATTAGTTGGTAAAAGCAATTTTAGTTTTGTAATAGAGATGAATTTGATTTTGTCATCTTCTTTATGCATTTGTTTGACTTTAAAATGGTCATGTTGATATGTTGGTATAATATATCATTCTCCTTCCCTTGGGCCTATTTCTTTTCCTCGCCTACATTTTTTTTTGGGTTCATCTCCCACCTTAAACCCTATATACATTATAGTGAATATTTTTGCTTCTATTCTTGTAATATGGCAAACAACACGCATTACTATCATCATAGTAGCCCAATGGAAAGCCACTAATTTGAATGTTATTCCAATAATCAATTTCCATTGCATAGTTTGAATGGCCTTCAAATTTATCACTAATGAATACTAAACTACTACTTTCTAATTACACATAGGTCTCATCTTAAAAAATGTGACACATCATTTTATTGTGAATTATGGTTTATCAATTATCATATCTTTTGAAGTTGGTCAATGTTGAAATATTAAAGTTATGAGATGTTTGTGATTTGAATTAAGTGAAAATTATAACGAAAAGTAATTGTTTTAATAAATTCTATCACCAACCTGCCTAATCAAATATGTCCTTAAACATTTTAAATTGTTGAATGATGTCCTTGGATATTTTAGATTATTGAAAGATCTACCAACAAGAAAAATTTATAATGTTGAGCATGCTCAAGTTCACCTAATTTACACAATTATCAATAATAAATTTGCATGTCATTACAACTATGCAATGGAAACCGACTGTTGGAATAGAAGTTGAAGCATTGGCTTTCCATTGGACTTTATGATGATGACCACGTATAAATGTTGACAACATGATAAAGCATAAAAGAATGTCAAAGTATATTCCATTCATGTTGGAAGAATCTATCAAAATTTTGTTTTTTACATGGATGGTATATAGCTAGACTATTTTCTCAAGCTCACATTCACACTCATTTATTGATGAAATAACATTCTTGCTTTATTTATAGTGTTATTGCCCAAAAATCAAAGATCACATGAGGGTCTTCACAGTTTGATGGATGTTCAACAAATGTAATTCAATTATATGTTTTCATTTGGACAAACTTACTAGGAGATAAAACAATCAACAATCCTCAGTAACAATCTCATTGAGTCCTAATTTTGGAATGTTAAACATGACAGTTATTGTTGAAATTATTTATAGTTGGGGAAATGCATTAGCATTCTCAAGGAATTGTCATGATTTATTTCATCATAAGCCAAACTCCCAATGTCAACAATTTTTATGATGGTCTTGTAAACAATTGGGTTGGGGTCAAATGAACTTGAAAAAAAGTTATACAATGAATTTTTCAAGAGGGTTTTCCTTGTGAACTTGATGATTTTTGGGAAGATTTTTGGAGCAACTTGATTTAGCGAATGTTCAAGGGATTATTATTTTGGCGTTCATTGCAACCCAAATTTTAACAACAAAGTTAGAATAATAAATCAAGATAAAGTGGATGTAAATGTCCTTTTGAAGTAGGTTAAGTGGAAGGTTTTTTTATGTACATGCACTTCCAAGTGTATTGTTGAACAATTGATGAAATAAAAGAAATGGTTGAGTTAATTGCCAATGAATCTTTTTTTAACTTTCAAGGTCATTGGGGGATCAAATAATTAGAAAGACTATGCAAAAAAAGGAGTCATGGAAAAAATTTATAAGATCTCACAAATGTTATCAAAATGGAAGGAGGAAGTTGAACAATTTGATCATATCAAATTCAACTATGACAACTTGCATGTTGACAATCCTCAATCCATGTTGTGTTTTTTAAAGTTTTGCAACACATGTTGAAGATAATTTAATGGATGGAACAAAATTATTTGATTTGTGGAAAGTAAAAATATTGGTGTTAATACACATGGGGACTATCTTCCAAAATATTTGGAGACAATCCTACATAATATATACACTATTTAGTGGGATTGTTGATAGGGTATTTATAGTTAATTGAAATGGACAATAATGAAGGCTAGTATGAATGAAAATTTCATGACATGATGAAAGATTTTGGAGTGAATATAGATTGCTAAAGACCTAGAAGTCATCTTTATTGACCAAGCAAATGGGATACGTTTAACAACATTTACTTAACATAAAAAGAATTCATTTCCTTAAATTGAAACTAAAATTGCAAATAAACAATATTTGGTGCAATAATTAATATGAAGCCCAATTACAATGATTTCTTTGCCATAAAACTCATATTTTCAAATGAATCATTTCATAGGTAATTCTTTTACCACTTACATCCAATGAATATGCATATTTTGTGTGTTTTTCTACAACGTAATGTTGTTTACTCTTATCAAATTTGATCATTACCCTAATATATCATTCATTTAGTTATCCACTTAATTGTTGGCCTAAACACAACATTGAAAAATGACTAGATGATTAAATTTGGTTCCAATGTTTGTTCTTATCTTCATATTGTCTTCAAATAGAACCTTACTTGAACAAGCAAATAAAGGTTAACAATAACCATGGGCATGTGGCACCAAAATGAATCATTTAATGTAATAATAAAATCATAACATCTTGGGGGTGTTGAGTGATTGCTTCAAAAGGGCCTTCAAACTTTTCAATTTTGATGTAGTGAAAAGGATAAAATCCTTAATGCTTACAAAATCGCAATAAACATAACCATTTGCAAAACTAGTGTGTGATTGATTGAAAAATGGTTTTAATAAATATGGTTATATATATAATTGAAGAAGTGGAGGGTGCTTAAATGTCATAATAAACATTGGTCAACTCACATTACGGTCTTTAAAATGTGATGATAGTGGGACAATTACAAGGGTGGAAGGTGTATTTTTCCATGTGACATGAATTGAATAGAATAATTTTACATCATATTTATGGTGGGTAGATCATAATTGAGAAGGAACGAAAAGGTAACCAAATTCAACCTTTTTTTGTAAATGTAATATGCAATAAATCATACTTGCATGTTATATGAAAAAGAGGTGTAGTGAATATTCAATATAAGGTCTACAAATTGATAGTTGCACGGGTAGATCAATACTACATGGTGTGGTTTTTAACTCCAACAAAATCTTAGCTCATAAAGTTTAATACAAATCAAAAAAAGGAAAACATGTAACAATGTTGCTTTATTACTTATAATTCACCATTGTAACAACTTGTGGACAAACTTAGGGGTGTTAAGGTTTAACACTACTATTGAAAAATTCTTGAGATGAATATTGTGTTCATTTATTTTCTCAAACAATAGTTGTGATTGATGCAATATATTTATTATGTTGCACCCCTAAAAGCTTACCACAAGGTATTGATGGTAAATTACCCAATATGATGCATTTGGAAGACTTGTCAGCATTGGGTTTGTTACAGAATTTCTTGTGTCAAAGCAATAAGGTAGCAAAAGAACTTTGGGAAAAGACTATGATAAAGTGTTTCACCTTTCAATCATATCAACTACTTAAACCAAAAAAATATTGCAACTAATTCAATTTGATCTTGAATTTTTGTTCACAAACTGATAATGACTCACAAAAGACCAAACTTTGAAGAGACACCACCCTCTTTTTTATATATACTTGGTAGTTAATTGTGTGCCCAACATGAAAATGGCTAGTTTCTAGGCAAGACTCCCAAAATGTGTTCCCAACATTTGGACATTTTGTGTCCTAAATCATAACTTGTTCAAAGAAATTTCTTTTGAAATAAAACTCCACTTTCCTATAGCTCACAAATATATGTTTTCAATGAGCAAAAAATCATTTGATTTGGCGATGATTTCATGTGTTATAAACATTCAAGACCTCTTGATAATCTTAGCTCCTAGTTGGAAATGAAAGTTTCATCTAATTATAAGTCATGCCTTCAATGTGACTTCCATACACTTCACACTTTGTGTGGAAATGTATTTCATTTCATCTCATTCAAAGCAAACCAAACATAATTACATTGGGTCTTGATTCAAAAGGTAGCCTTCAACTTTCTTTCATCTTGCAAAGGCGAGTATATAATAAGGTCCCATTTATTGGTTGTTGGGTAAATTATACAATTCAATATGACTATATTTATTCTCAAGATTCAAATATAAATAATATAATGTATGCATTAAAAACATGTAACATATGTATAAAAGACTTATACTAAATATTAATTATTAATAGGTTCACTTAGTAGGATGAAAAGAGTGTAATTTATATTTAATTTAGGTTAAAAGTAGATGAGGTAGCACTAATGAGGTGAATTTATTTAGTTGTGACAAAAAGTTGATGAAAATATGGATGTAACAACTTGGTGGTTCACTTATTTGAGTTGTAATGCACACATTGTTTGCTTTGATTGTGAACCCTAATTTTGATTTTGATTTTTTATTTTCCCAATGGAAACAAACCAAATGTTTATTATCTATGATGATTATTTGTGTGCAATACATGGTCTTTATAACTATAAATGTGATTTGGGATTAAAATGTTTCTTTATGTGTTTTAAAACTAAATTTGAACATTTCATGCACAATGTTTCTTTAGTCATACACAATCATCTTACTTTCTTCATCATTCATCAAGTCTTCAATTAAAATTTTTAAAAAAATAAATGGTGCCAAAATTCAATGTGTAAATATAAAAATTAAATTAAATTAAGGTTAGTATAAATATGTGGAATTCTTTCCTTAATATTTGGATAATAATAGGGTGAAAAATATTAAAAATCCTTCACATATCCCAAACAATACCTTTTTTTGACACACATAACAAGAAAAATAAACACACATAAGTGACCTTGTCTCCCCTGCCCTTTCACAAGGTGACAATTTATGAATTACTTAAACTTCGTCGATTTTTTATACCTATTATATATTTTGTGTTTAGCTCATGATCATGTTCATGGAAAGAAACATGGCAAGCAAGGAAACATGATGTTTTATTTTTTCAAATTGCGAAGTATTGTAACACCAACAAATCATGTTGGAATCCAAGACTTTCAAATATGTTGTGAACAATGTTTATATTTGTTTTCTTTAGTTTGTTTCATGAACAAAATTAGTCTTATGTTGCCTATTTTGGAATGGAATTTTTTTGATTCTTCAACTTTTGTCACCTTCTTTATATGCTTCCCTAAACTTGAGTTTCACAACTTTTTGGATTCCTAAAGTCATTTCAACACACATTTTGTAATCTTCCAAGTCACGTTCTTTTTCCAAATGTAATAAAAGCTTTTCACTAACACATATTGTTTCCCTTCAAAATGAAAAAAAAGCAAAGGAAGGAGATACAAGGAGGGGTGGGATTTTCCTAACATTGCTCTTGACATGGATTATGGTATGTGAAAATTTCATGGAATAAGAAAAACCAAACATGACTTTTTTTTCATTTCAAATTCCTTTTGACAATTTTGTAGTATTGAAGAAACAAACCAAAAAAAAAAATCAAGAGAAAAAAAAGAAACACAATTTGAGCAAAACATGGGGAGGGTCGGGTTGGCTTTGCTTTTAGTCATGGTTGCTTACTTACCCACATTTATTGCACTTGACACACAAAATTGTTGATTAAGTCAAATTTTAAGGTATGTTGCCCTGTTTATGTTGGCCCACACATTTTCATGCCTTACAAAACCTTCCCATTTTCTCATCCTCATATTTCATCTATGCATAAGATTGGATGAGTTCATATTATAATGCATGGAATCAATGATAGGCTATGTAATCATGGATCATATTTACATATAAAGTCAAAATTTGCATAATTAAACGATGATTAATAATTTGGTATATAATGATGATTGACGAGGTGGATTGAAGTTGTCAATTTATAAATATCATATTCATTGGGAATTTGAATTGTTGTCTTTGACACATAATACATAATGCTAGATATATGTTATTAGGTGGACCTTCTTACAATTTATTTAATATATATTGGTTGTTTTATACACGCAATAATTGAAAATTGTGATGTATTTAGATGAGTACCCATGCAAACACAAGTTCTTCATGGATATATAACAAAATTGCTTTTTATAACTTTGACGAGTTCCTCTATTAAGAAGAATGTACACATTAATCAACCTATCCTAAATCTATAGTAGGATAGTTTATTATCAACTTTGAACAATTCATATCTAATTCAAAATTAATCCAAAAAAAAGAGTTACGAAGAGAAGATTAATGAGTGTGCTTTATTCTATCTCCTAAAATATGTTGATAGAGTTTTACATGAAATGTTCAAAAGGAATTAGAAAGGCTCCTACTGCACACAATCGGATGTGATACATTATCAATTAAAGTCAAGGAACCCAATTTAAATTTGGACCTTTTCAAAGATGATAATTTTCTATGAGCTCAGCTATGATGAATTTCACACATTTTAGTCTCTTGGCTTTTAGTTGGTTGCCTACACAAGTTTAACACTTGGGAATAAAATCTCACAAGTGAAACAACTTATGTAACATTGATTTTATTTCAAGCATGGTAACATTTTGTTCTCATAACATTTGATATCTAGTAGACATTATCACACAAATGGATCAGGAATATTGTTAGCCATGTCAAAAAAAAAGAAAAAGATGTTTGACCTATATAACCTAAATTTTTACATCATTCTTTAAGTTTTTGTTATTGACGTATATTTACTTACCTATATTTGAGTTAAGGTATTGTTCATTTTGATATCTGTTTTGAGTAATAGTCAAATTGTCATTGATCCAGTTGATTAATCAAGATAATTGTAGATGATTAAAACTTATGTTTTTAAAATTTTAAAATATTTTAAAATGTTCTTAAAATTTTCAATTTAAGAAAAATTGAATGTTTGATTTGGTTCAAACCCATTTTAAAAACTAGAGACCTAATCATTTTTTGTTCAAACCAAGTAATCAAATTTTTATTTTAATCAACTAAATCAAAATAAACATGTTGCTTCAACCACTAAGACCTTTTAGTCAAATTGACCAAATTTAGCTGAAATGGAGAGGGCAATCGAGTTGCACACAAAAATTGTGATTTCTTGTAATGAGGTTTAGGGTAGCATGCAAAATTAAAACAATTTAAGAGGATACCTATTATGTAAATTTTGACAATTCCCAAGTCCCACCCAATTGGGTTACACTATTAGTGTTGGGCATGTATTCAGTTTGAAATTTCTAGAAAAAAGTTTGAAAAAAACTAACTAGAGTTGAGAAGACTAACTAGGGGTTAATTGGCACTTAATCGCCAATTTCAATTGGGTTATGCATTTGCTTTTATTTAATGAACTTTCTTTACGGGTTCTTCATAAGGTTCTTAAAGTTTTGGGGTAAAAAACCCCAACAATGGTTCAAAGTTGAAAATTGCACTATAAGTTAGTCACATGCATGA
>Ga0209208_10004406_pt1 | contig 19952 bp, 23 predicted proteins | sample S1TSphfallax_3_FD_187694 | JGI IMG/M metagenome (GOLD analysis project Ga0209208, IMG submission 187694) | Host-associated microbial communities from peat moss isolated from Minnesota, USA - S1T2_Fd - Sphagnum fallax MG (SPAdes) (version 2) | ecosystem: Host-associated > Plants > Peat moss >...
ACAAAATAAAATAAAATACAATCTAATATTCACAAAGGTTTAGGGTTTAGAAAAGAAACATTTACAAAAATAGTGGGTTTAAAGGTAAATTTTTGACAAGGTAACACAACAAGGTGAAGAGGTAGCATGATTAGGTAACAAGGTGAAGGAGCGAGGCAACATGACGAGGTGGCAAGGTAGTGTGAAAAAGGCAACGAGGTAGTAATGCAGCAAGGTGACAAAGCAATGAGGCAACATGATGAGACAGTAGGTAGTGCATAAGGCAATGCGAGGAAATAGCACAAGGAGGCAATGAGGAAGCAATGCAATGAGCCAACAACAATACAAAAGGCAAAGGAAAGAAGTAGAAGGGAAAAAAAGGACAAAAAAAAGAGTGAAATCGAGAGAAGGTGAAAGGTGAGGAAAATAAAAAAGTAAAGAGAAAGGAAAAAAACTTAATTCTATGATCTAAAGCCAAACTCCAAAATCTAAACAATACAAAACACGATGCCCAACCACAATGCCCACCCACAATGCCCACCGTTTGTGAACACAAGTGAAATATTGCAAGAGGAAGAACTAAGTAAAAAAGTGCATTTTATAAACAAAATTAGGGTTTTCTGGAAGTGGTTGTTGGAATACGACGCCTCCACCTAACCTCCACCTAACTGGAAGTTTTTCACTTAGGGTTGTTTTGAGACCCTTACCCGGGTTAGGGGTCAACCCTTAACTGAGTCTCACTATGTTTATTTATTTATAACTTAACTGGTTATCACCATCCGGTTCTCACACAAGTGAAAACAGGTGATCCGGTTTTCAAGCAGGGTATCACTCAGTGAGATACCCTGAGGGGTTCTGACTCTGATGCCCGGATGATGCCCGGAGGGATTTGTGATACCCGCCCAACACTGGTTACGACCCTATTGCCATAGTGTGAGCTTGTGCAGTAATGACGTGACGGTTTTGGCCCCCGTAGTGTGAAACGGAAAGTCTGACTCTTCGGCCAGTTTTTCCTCTCTACGAGCGGAGAGAAGTTTCCTGTGCTTCGTTTTTTCTTTGTCGGATTGCTCGCTTCCCCAAGCGATCTGTTGTGAAGCAGACTGTCGCGCTCCAGTAGCGTTTGTTTTTGTATTTTAATGTAGTTCTTTCACTCTGTTAGCAAACTGCAGTCGGTAATCCGGGAAAGTTTTCATTTCCATTGTTTTGTGTGTATGTGTGTATGTGTTTTTTTATTTGGGGTCCAGAGACAGGCGCTCGCTCGGTGACATTTTCGGAAGAAGAAGCTTGAAGGAATGAAGCCTCTGTTGTTGAGTATGCTCGCCACATCTCTGGAACAGTTTATGCAGCAATATTGCTCCCGGTATTATTAATTCTGCAGAAGAACAACAAGTGTAGAATAATGTTTTCTGTTAAGAGATTCTGGATTTCAGTGAAGAAGAAGGTGAAGGAGATGAAGAAGCTTCTCTGCACGGCTCTAAGAGATGGCGGAGCGCATGTAACAAGTATTTTGCTAACCACTGTCTTCTCTTGTTTGATTTCTTGTGTTTTGATTTTGCGCATGCTCGTTGTCACCACCATCGTTACAGTATATTCTCACTGCTTGAAGGAACTCACTGAGGAGACAAGAGTAGAAGCCGCCATTTTCTGTTCAGAAGAGTTTTTCTGTTGAATCTGTAATTCCGCTTTTATTTCTGCAACAATGATGTGCAGGCAAAAACATGTCGGTATCTTTGTTACCGTGGGAGAAGAATGGCGATGCAGCAGTGTCGGAGGTGCTCCTTTGGGATCGAGTATCAGAAGTGCTGGACCAAGAGTTTGGCAGCTTGAAAGAGGCTCAATGGCGGACATGGCACATATCGCCCATGGTTGATGCTGTCTGGGGAATTGCGAAGCTCGTAGCTTACCTGCAGTTTGTACCTACCAATTCTAACGCCGTTAAACACCACACTGCCGCAAGGAACTGGCTATTACACCTTCTGGGAACCTTCAAAGAGATTTGGACAACCTTCGAAGAGATTTTGCAAGATCCATATGGACAATTCCGTGAGTCGAAGTCTATGCTGTTTGCGGAGATCGCAGTTCTCCACATCTGCAATCTGTTGATCTTGAACGAAGACAAAAATGCTGCAGAGACCCTCGAATTCAAGACCTTTTTTGAAAACAGATGTCAAGAATTGGTCGAGGATGATGATCTTGTTGGTGGATACCACAGTCCAATGCATTCTAGAGCAGGATACATTGCAGTGGTACAATCTATTCTGAAAGTCATTTCAACCAGTTGCACAACCCTAGTTCACAGATCCAAGCTAGATTATGTTCAGAAACTTGTGGAGCAATGGCTGTGTGATTACAAGCATGTTGAGCAATGGTGTTCAGAGCTTTGTAACAAAAGCAGCATGTCTCAAGCTCAAACATCAATGGATGAGCTTCAGATCATGTGCAGCCATGCACATGGGGTGATCATTGCTATTGAGATGAGAAGGACAATGTCAACAGATGAATTGAGTATGTGATGCTTATGACAATTGAGTGAGTGCACTATCAAACTTCTTTGATTTCACTATGTCTCTTGAATGCTAGCCAATATCATGAGCGAGTCTCCAGGTGTTGCTTCCAGAAGCAGCAACAAATTGTAAGGTGGAGATGTTTGTTGCTTCCAGAAGCAGCAACAGATTGTAAGATGGAGATGTTTGTTGCTACCAGAAGTGGTGACAGATTGCACGATGCAGATGTTTGAAGCTTCCAGAAGTGGCAACAGATCGAAGGATGCAGATATTTTGTGGCATCCACAAGTGGTGACAGATTGCAAGATGCAATTTTTTTGTTGCTTCCAGAAGCAGCAACAGATTGTCAGATGCATGTGCATGTATGATGTTTCACCTGGAAGTTTGGTCAGATTATCATATACAAGTATCTACTACATCCACTGTTGGGAGATGATGAACTCAATGGGTTTTTTTAGCCATGGCAGCTCTTACTGCTATTCATGATGGATGTGATGAGGGTTTGACACATTTAGAGTGACACTCACAAGGAGGTTATGAGTTCTGACTATGCTCATGATTATGATTGTCCTGTGAGTTTTTCAAAGTGTTATGGTTGTTGTAAAGTCATTGATATATATATATATATTGATTGCATGTACAGTAAGAGAAGATGAGAAATAGGTCTAAATATTAGTCTGAACACTTTAAATTGTGTTTTCTTTGCATATGCAGATAAGTACATATGTATAAGTGTATTGCTCCTTGTGCTCGTTCTGGTGAGCAACATATGGCGCACTTTGTTGATAGATCAGGAGGAAAAACAAGTGTTGTGCACATGCATGGTTGAAGTTGAACATGTTTATGAAATCTGCAAGGAGGAGGAATTTTGTAGCATGGATTGTGAAGAAATAAATGGATTCACAGTTCTTGACTGAACTGTTTCTCACAGCACTTACTCAATGTTGTAGACAAAAAGCAGTCTTCAATGGTCAAGTTAGAGATGACATGTTTGTGTACTGCCGATGCTTATCCACAAAGCAAAAGAAGGAATGCAGGCACAAATGTTGTCATCATGTGCAGCTTCTTTAGTTAAGAAGAATACTAGAATGACAACTGTACCACCATATTTCATGAATGGCTTCTGGATGCATTTTTCTTTTGCAGGGGGGATACTATATGTGGTCTCTTCCTCTTCCTCAGACAATCAACTTGCAGAGTGAAAGGAGCTCAAGGAGGTGTGGAATTGATCATATGTTGTCAAGTAAGTCACCATCTGCTTGAAAGTTCTCATTCAACATCATTGGTGAACATTGCGACCATCTATTGTGCTCTTCCTTGAAACCTGTCCCAAGTGCATCTCCTCCCACCATCACATTAGCATCTTGTCAGAACTTTCAACCCTACTAGAATGTGAGCAAAATCATTGCCATTTGAATTCTTTGCCTCTTTAGATAAGCTTTGGCAGGTCACTTTCAGTCTTATCATTGTTCTCCAATTCATGTTTCAATGCTTTGTTTTAGCATGGCAGGTACTGGAAGAAGGAATTTGTACACAGCAAGAACCAAAGGCAAGGTTTAAACCCAAGAACATCTCTTTTGACACTCAATTTATGCTAGGATTGTCAACAAATTGTAGATTTAAGCTTTCTTTAAGGGGTCTGGTGTTATGAAGCAGGTTTCATAGAGTTTCCTTCCTCTCTTGGTAGCTTTTTGGCACGACTGCTGCCCAGCTTCTGAGGTCTCTGTCTCCTTCTCCCTTCCCTACGGCTTTCTTGTCTCCTTAGATCAGGTTCGAGAGTTATGCACCTACATCCCATAAAGAAGGTTGCAATAAGTACACCTGAGAAGGCAAGGAAATTAAAGTGAACACACATTTGCAGGTACCATTAGCCTGGGCCAAGTTCAAAGAGAAGAAATCACAAGACTTCTTAAAAGCCCTAAAATCTGAGATCAAATGCCATCTTTCACTTTCAATTTCAAACCCATTGATGTGATACCCAAGTGGCTAATCTTTGAACAAAACAAGTTGTTGAATTTTAGATCGATGAATTAGTGCTTGTGGGGCACTAGTAACAAGGTTACCTACTTTGTGGGAGGGATGTTCTCTCCAGCAGCTTGTGATAAAGGTTGAATTCTTATAGCCTCCTCAGTTGATTCGATTTGGTTATCTTGTGGATTCATAAATGCTGCCAAAAGTGATTAAAAAAAAAATCCAACTCTTATGTTGCAGTATCCACAAATTCATATCATTGAATCTGACTTGCTAGTAAATTGGTCAGCATTTACTCACCTTGTTTCAATTTGTGAGGCTTCAAAGATGATGTTCCCCTGGCAAAGGCCAGTAAATCAGGCTGTGTACTATTACTGTTTTTCAGTTGCAGGAGCATATCATTTGGAGCTCCCGGCTGGTAAATATTATTCCCCTTCCATTGATCAAGCTCCCTCTGGGCTCTGCTATGTGAACTCCCCCCAGCATCAGAGTCACCAATACCTCCACAGTCACTTTGTGTTGGGCCTGGTGCTGATCTTAGTTGCTTTGCAGCCTGCAGGGATTCTGCATTTGTATCCACTGCTGATGCATCCCGTTTTCGGACCATCTGCAATGCTCTACCATAGTCTATCAGTAAAAGCAATCCTAGGCTGGACTTTTAACATCTCCATTGCCATGATAGAAATAGGAACAAGGGTTTGTTTCAGTCCTTGAAAGGCTCAAGGGGTTGACTAGAGACTGTCACCTGTTGTCTTCTCTTGACATAGGCCTTGCGGTTTCGGAACCAGTTGTACACATTGGTTTCCTGAACATGGCCATGCTGAATTAGCTCTGTAGTGATCTCTCTGAGGCGCTGTTTGTTGGGGGATCCGTTTCCCTGCTCATATAGATTTTTGAGAATCTGGAGCTGGCTCTGGCTTGGAGTCCATCGTTGCTGCTGCTGCTGAACTCTGACCTGATGACGCATGGGTGTCACATTTATTTGGTCCAGTACTACTGAAGGCTGCTGCAATCCTGCCATGGATGCCTGTGAAATCACCAGCCCCACACCAGCCAAGCCTTGTGAGAGATTTTTTCTCCACTTAACGACAACTGATGAATCCTGACAGGCAATTCACTCAAAACTCTTGAATTCAGAGAAAATAAAAAGATTTTCCAAAATTCTTGTTTTATCTCTGTAGAAAGACAACTAAACATTAGACCTGTGTTGTACTCAATTGAGACTCTGAGCAAGACACTAGGCTTTGCAACAATGATGATGATGTCCTTCTGTGCCCAGGCAACATGCCCATTGAAGTGCAAACTTCCATTGCCAGTCAAAGGTCACAACTTTTCAACCTCAGAGGATGCACTTGTTCAGTCATCAAAGGGGCACACTGAAGAGAATCCATCATGAAACCTAACTGACTAGTACACTTTGAGCCCTAATTGTGATCAATCCTACCTTTAGAGAAATTTGAAACCAAAATTTCTCCAATTGATTGAGTCACAAGAATTGGGAAGAAAAAGAGGGAGGCACAAGGATCAGATCAACCACAAAGGCTCAGACAGAAATCTGCTTAGAGAGACTAGCTTTGTGCAATGCCACCAGCTGTTGGTAGATCATTGTAGACTCCAAGATTTTGCTAACACAATAAAATGCAGCAAACTGCTTCTCCGTCATCACCTGCTGCAATCATCAGCTAAGGCAATTCTTGCACTCAATTGTTTCAAAACAGAAAACAAGAATCAATTTTGTTCACCATCATATACATGAAGCAAATTCAGCCAAAGCAGATTCATAGGCTCCTCTGAATGAACTTGTCTTGATTCCATTGTGTAGGGTGATAGGGGTGATTTGGTGTGTCAAAAGCTCTGACAAAACCTTTTTCACAAAATCAACTGTCTGTCTCTGAATCTTCCTATCCTCTGCTCTCAACAACCCATCACCCCGAATCTCTGTCTCCCATCTGCTGCTCCTCCCAATTGTGCTTCTCCAGCAAATATCCTGAATGAAGCTGATGAATCTCAGAGAGTTTGGAAATCAAAATCTCCTTCTCTCTCCCCCAAACAGAAAAGGGAAAAGAGATAGTGGTTGTATGAGTTTTTCAGGTTCTAAAACTGGTCAATTTGTACAAGACTTATTGGCTGAAAACTTAGTGCTGCTCCATGCTGAATTTACACTCATTGCTTGATCAATTGAGAAAGTTTTGATCATAATAAATGGAGGGAAAACCGTTTTGGGCTTTCCTTTTCCCTAACTTCAATCATCATCTTATCAACTTGTTTGTGCAAACAACTAAAGATTTTTTTTGATCTTTTTGATGTTGATGATAACTGCATTTCTTGGCTTGTGTCACTTCTAATGTAGTAATAATGTTTTGTGCGGATTGAATGAGGACAAAAGCATGCATTCATGTCCAATTAATAGTGATGTCATCAATTGATGTGTGAAAGTCAACGTTGGACAAAGATTATGCTATTGTACATGTGTTCTTGATAAGAGGATTGACAAATATATGAAAGAAGTGCATGAAATTGTTCTTGAATCACATAAAAAGTTGACTTCGTGAGTAATGGATGCAAATGGGTCATGCATTGCATCATTTGTTCACCAATACATTCACAATCATAAAAGGTGGATACACATTGAGTCATGGTTGATTATGGACAGAATGAAAAAGGTTGATTATCAAAATATGAGCGAACCTTAACTTGATTCAAAGTTTAGTGAAAAAAATTGGAAATGAATGACAAACAAATCATGGGAAAAACAAAGTTGTGTTACTAACCACATTCTTACAGTAGGGCTTGAATATGAAAGAATATGAGTTCAATGAACATCAAACAAGAATGTTGAATAAGGTGGGATGGTGCAAATTAAAAACTCTAATGGTGTTAGGTTATTTTACCCAATTCTAAGGCCTTTAGGTCTATTGTAATTATTATTACAGAACAAAATGAAAAACATCAGAGAAAGTTTCTCAATTAAGAGTGATTGAGTTCATAATTTCACATGCATTTAATTGTTGTCCCAAACATGAAGAATACAAGACTTGTTAGCCTACCATGAATGCACATGATGGAATGTCCACCAACCCCTAGACTAAAAGCAGAAACCCAATACAAAACATGTGTGAAGGTAATCTCTATGGCAATCCTACTATCAAACATAAACAAACTGGGTGTAGTTTTCCATGTTATTGGTAGTAAGTGCTTGATATTGTGATGAGTATCTCCACCTAGGTCGAGATATTGTGGTCAAGAGATTGATCTTCAAGCTTTTTTTTCTATAAGTTCTACTCTTGTTGTTGGTCATAAGATTGATTTTCAAGAATTTTTTTTCTGTAGGATCTACTCTTGATCTAGTTTTGTTGCTATGCATTTGGAGAAGTAGGAATTTTGAAAAACATATATTAATGGAACTTTGAGTGTGTTTCTTAGTATTCTGATTTGTGCTAGTGTGCAGTTTGTTGTGTTTGTTTTGAGAGTTAGCATCTATTGAGGGTCATGTATTGATCATGATGTTGGTGTATCGTGGAATTGTTGTCTTCTTTGATGATTGAATTTTCATTTGCTACTACCCCCGCTTGATGATACCAAACTTGAACGACGAGGCAAATCCTGGGCACCTTTCTCTGGTGCATCTCGTCGCTCATTCCACACATGGGTGGTTGCGTAAGTGTGGGGACTGCTCCTATTGTATGCTTCTAATGTGGGCTCTAGGCGATGAGGCTTTCGAATTCTGCGAGATCGACCAATGGGTGGAGTAGGGGGTAATACCTCCTCCTCATCATGTGGAGATTTGTCGCCTACAGATGATGTAGTAGTACTCTTGACTCGATCGGAGTCCATGGGATTGCTATCTTCTTCCTCCCTCTCTGCTTTGGGGGAAATGGATCCTGGTGCTCCTGCTAGCATGGATGTTGCTGGCTTGGAGAGAGTTGAAAGTCCAGTATCAGGTCGTGAAGGAGAGGTGGTGCCAGATCTCATGTACTCTTCTTGACTTTGACTTGCTCTAGATGATGGAGGGATGTAACTGGGGCCATCTGCTACAGATTTTGGATTCGCAATTGGAGATGACAAAGCTGGGATGATGGAAGTAGAGGAAGGCGAATGCGGCTCCACTGCATGAGGGTTTCCAGTTGTCGGGAGCAAGGTACCATTGGCTCTCGGTCCTTCAACTATTGCAGACCGATGAGAAAGAGGAGGAGTTATCTTTGCAGACTCTTGGTGACCATCATGAGATGAATGTGGTGTAGAGCTGGGAAAAAACAAAGAGGTAAAAGAAGGTTAAGCGGTTTGTTTTGAAGTCTCGAAACTCAATTCAATAACACCAAAACAAGTCTCCCAAAGATTTTCAAGTATCCACCAGCAAGCACGAGTGATTGAACCTTACATATCCCCTTTCCTCTGTTTCTTCAAAATATTTTAAGATAATTTGTTGTTCAAGAATCTTAGTGTGCATTCAAATATTGTTTCTAGAGGTGTTCGATCAAAACCATAAGGGGAGAAAAAAAAGGCAAGAACATTGTTTTTTGCACGAGATTGGTGATCAACAACATTGTCAACCATGCATATTCATGGCAATGTAGAAGTGAGATCCCAGACAATGGTAAAGATTAGGGGGTACTTGTGCTCACCGGAGGGAATTTGACTTCGGAGTGGAGTGTTCATGAATTGGACTTGGCAATTCTTCAATCGATGCAGTGGGCAAGGAAGCGATTTGGGTTTCGTCTTGAGATTTGACTCCTCGTGAATAGCGAGGCATAGCATTGTAAAGATCATGTGGACTCACATATTGTGGGGGAAGTGTCACCTTACTTCGATTATCACCAAATTGTTGATGCCACCAGCGATAAGCAGTGGTAGGAGGACTAGGAGGAGGACCAGCTGCCGTCCCTGACCGGCTATACTCAGAAGCTGCTAGAACTGGTGCTGGCTTGATGTCCTCCAATGGTGCAACTGTTCTACTGCCATACCGAGCTGTTGCAATCGGCCTGAATGATGACTTGCGTTGCGTCTCTAATCCAGGATTCAGCAGACTTGCCACTTGCCACGAGACTGACCTTGGAAAATACTTGTATTGCTGAGACGCCATCAAAAGGTGCACAACAAAAACTTGGATAGTTTTTCTTCTACAGATTTCTTCCTTCCCTTTCTTTGCATTCCAATCTAACCAACAAGAAAAATTTACAACGTGGAGAAAAGTTTACAACAAGAGAAATTCTTCGTCACCAAATCTTTGGGCTTAGATTGTGATCAATTATGGTCGCATGATGCCAAATACGAACACAACATGTCTTGGAGATCTCCGCTAAGAGAGAGAGAGAGAGAGGGAGTTGTTTTGTTCAAATAATGGTGTTTTGGACAGTTGGAACCAACTACATCTCAAAGAAACGCTTCAGAGTTTAGTTTGTCACATGGAATCACAATCTAGACTAGTGTAAACCTTCAAATCTAACTTTTGAGAGTTTGAATCTCATAGCCTAAGAATGCATGTGAAAGCTCCCAAGGCACACAAAAGCTATAGAATTTAATAACCAGACAAACCCAAAGTTTAAAAAATATGAAATCATTTGGTTGTGAACTCTATGGTCTACAAACCCACTCTTAAGACTATGACATCTTATAACATGATGCATCAATTTGTCCTATCAAATTTGAAGCAGATGTCCCTCGACATCACATCTTAATTGAAATTTGTAAGACATAATATAATTATGTCTCAGCAAATATTTCATATGGGTAAACAAATTTTTACATTTTAGCAAAATTAAAAAAAAATAAAATTACAACTAATTACATAAAATACCATTGTACTAGTTTGAACCTTGTGCCTAATGCACATGTGTGTGTATTTGACGGTACATATTATAAAATTACAACTACAAACTGATGAAAACATTAATATTGTTATTGAATTTAATCCTTACATGCAAAAAATTTCAAAATCAAAAACTCAAGTGCCCAATAGGAATTTTCAAATTATATAATTATTCAACATATTAATGCGGAACCTCAAAAGGTAGTACCATAATTTCATTGTTTAAATAGATAGGGTAATCAAGGTGCATTCACACATGGTGTTAGGGACTTTAGTGTTGAATCCCCTAACATCATGCTAGTCATTTAAGACTAAACTTATTTAGTATGAAGATTTTATGTTAAGCTAACATTCACTTAGCATTATGCTATCACCCATTTGACATTGGGTGTCACCTAGGATTCCACCTAGATTTTCATTTAACATTAATTTAACATTAAGTGTGAGTGCATCATCTATGACTTTGCAAAGTCCAATTTTTGAAGTTCATTGGTGAGAAGGGGGGAGAAATTAAACAATGCACATTGGATGTGCTAAATATTTTAAGGTGGTTACCTTTGGGCATGCTCTCAAGCATTTACCTTACATGAAGGGTAAACATAGTTTGGGTCACCACTATTAAATGCCCTAGCCACAATAGCCATGGCAACTGTTGCCACTTGCCCCCATAGCCAAGGTAACCTCCACAACCAACACCTATGGGACTTTTTTTTAAGTTTAAAAAAAAAAAAAATTCACATGGGAGGTCAAACAAAGGGTGATCTTGGAGGTGAATTTTTTTCTTTTGAAAAAAAAAGGACCCATGGGTGTTGTGGAAGGTTGCCCTGGCTATTGGTGCCGGGATGGCAGCTGCAATGGTTATTTTTGCTAGCACTTTTAATAGTGACAATTTTCAGGTTTTCTAGGTGCATGTCAAGATGCATTTGGCTCTTTTGGTTTGATATTGATATTAGACCCCCTGGGGCTGGGCATGCCTTTCTTAGACAATGACACATGCACAATGGGAGGGTTATTTATTTCTGCCAGGGTTTTTTTCCTTGCATGATGCCATCCATGGATGGATGACATGACGAATGGATGGATCGATGGAAAGTTTCATTTCGTCCACGACATCTTTTAATATATGTAATATGTACATACATTTGTTTAGGGCATGTAATTAGCCTTTTGTGGGATTTATTTTTAGTTTGTATTCATTAATTTCTCGGTCCTATATTTTCTTTAAACATGAAATTGAAATACATGTTGCACATAAAAAATGACATGGGATTGAAGTTTTGGTTGCACATGTAAATTAATTTAACATGAGACTGAAATTTCAATCTTGTGTTTTTCCTACATGTGACCAAAATTTGGGTTGCATGAAAGAAAATTAATAGTGTGATTATATTGGACCAAATGGACAAAGATGAAGGGAGGGGGCTAGGTAATTAATTTATGTCTCATGTTACTAGGAATTAAAAAATAGACTTGAATTTGTGCGTGTGTGTTTTTTGGGTTGATTGTAAGGTGAGTTTGCACATTCAATCAATATTCTAATGAATTTTCCATTTACATTTGGACAAATATTGAATTCTAATGTATTCACATGTAAATCTTATTTTCAAGTGTTTGTTATTTGACATTTAATTGTTTAGTTCTTTGAGAATATTTTGGTCTTTAGATGTTAGCAGGGCTATTACCATTAGTCATGTGATGTTGCCTTGGTCACATTAGTTTTGATGCCAACATCAGGTCGGTTTAGAGTGAACCTAGGGTCAAAATAGGGTGAATTTAGGTCAAAACAATTTTATTTTTAAAAGATAAAATTAGTTACTCAAATAGTGACCAAAAATTACTCATCACATAATTTTGATTATGATTTGCTGGACCAGGTCCAAAATATTGATATTTAGACAGAAATTCAATCTCCCAAAAAAAAGCAAAAAAAGAAAAACAAAACTCAGACTGTTCAAAATTCTATGGTGACTGAATTTGGGTTGCATAATACCTCATTCATGTATTACAGATTGAATTCTTGTGCGTGCTGTTTAACTAATTTTAACTGAGTTGGTTTCCATTATAACTTTCAAAATTGCTTTGTATTTTATCAAGTGAAATGTAAAAAGTTAAGAAAATTATACATATTTCATTTATTGATATACAGTCAGTTTCACTGCTTTGAGACCAAAAGTGACATGTCAGACGTGACACAAGGATGCTCCACACATGAAATTGTGAAGTCACATCTAGCTTGAACAACTGAGGGCTGTGGCAATTGGACATCACCAGGTGAAGTGTCCAATTCTTTGTGCGTTAGAACCAGAAAATTGCACACATGTTTCTCAACATCTTGAACAAATGGGGATTGCTCTGGTGATCATGCCTACCATCTCCACTGTAGATGCTACCGTCACTGTTTGGATTCTGGTAAGCTCTCTCTCAGCAAGAACTATCTGAGAGTGACTGAACCTGGAGTTCTAGCCTGGAAAAAGAGCATATGAAAGAAGCAGAAAATGAGGAAGCATAACAGGATCAGGTATCTAATGTATATCATATCACAAGGGAAGGAAGGGGTTTGAGAAACAGTGATCATATTCAAGCATTGTGCACCTTTTACTGTTTTCTTTATCACCCATAATCACCATGTGCATTCACAAGGTAGAAGTGCATTTGTACAGGTTTAGCTGCATAGTACCGTGAAGATGCACTTGATAACACTCGGATATGTACAACATCCCTGATGCAGCTCTGATGTGATCAAAACTTACACCATCTTCTTTGGTTTGGCCTATGAGTAACTAGCCTGGAGGATTTGCACTCTTGTGCCTTGATGTCTTAACTGCTTTGGTCCTGCATATCATTGTCATATTCATCATCATCACCACCATCCTCATGTGACCACTGTGCTCCATTCATTTTCTTTGAAGGCTTTGTTCTCTGAGATTCAGTGGGAACATCAATTAGGATATCAGATTTGGCACCAGTAGCTACTGTTGATAAGGCTACCATCATGGACCACCTTGAATATAAGCTCTTGGCCATCAGGCTTTGCATCAATATAAACAGTTGTGTTCTCATCAATCTCACCATTAATCAGCATCTTTGACAGATGAGTCACCACCTTTTTCTCCAACCATCGCCATAGGGGGCGAGCACCATACTTCTGTTACAGCCATCCACCAAGCATAGCTGCTGATTTTAGGAAAAATGCAGGTAGTGTACATGAGCTCTTTACAAGCAGTACTAGAGTTGGAAGAACCAACTTGAGAACTCATGGCAGTAGGGGGACAACCCAGGCCATGGATTGGCAATTTGTATTATGAAGGCACATCATTAAAATGCAAGACAATAGATCTTTCATTCAAATTAACAAACTGGAAAAGCACTCTCATTGGCAAATTCTCATTCACAAGCAGCACACTAGCTAATAAGAAGTTCATGTTTATCCAGGGTTAAGGCTGCTGTTGAAATTTCACAAATAGTTTGTGCAGTGCATTCACCAAGCATGCAGCACACATTCAAAGTTCCCACTGCTGATTTAGCTGAGAGAGTGAGTGAAAGGTTTTACACATTACCTCTTGCAGCACTTTCTGCTTTGCAACCTCCAGGGGAATCTCTCCAGTCAACCCTGCAAGCAAGTGCTCTGCACCCAAATTGGATGTCATAATTATCACTGTGTTGCTGAAATCAACAGTGCACCTCAATCCATCAGTGAGGCAACCATCGTCAAGCACCTGCAAGAGGACATTGAAGACAGAAGGATGTGCCTTCTCCACCTCATCCAAGAGCACCACACTGAAAGGTCATCTTCTCACTGCTTCAGTCAGCTGGCCTCCTTCCTCATGTCCTACATACCTGCGACATCCATTCTAGCTTCAGGGTTGATCCAAAAATAGACACCAGTATCCATTGTCAAACCACTGTTTTTCCAGTGATAGATACTCCAGATTGGCTGGCAATAGAACAAAGAACATGACAATTTGCTGAATAAGAGACATCTCTTTTCCAGCAAACCCATGCCTCAAAATCAACTTCAAGAAGATTGCTTAACATCTGGATATGACAGGTGTCACAGTAGTAGGAAAAGTCTCTGACTACACTACAAAGGAAATGACACACCAAGTACAGACTCAAATGGTGGATACTATACCCTGGAGGGGCACCAATAAGCCAAGCCACAGAATGTTGCTCCTGATAGTCTGACATATCAATGCGCACCATCTGATTCTCAGAGTCAAACAATTGCTCCGCCAATGCTTTTGCCAACTCTGTTTTGCCAACTCCTGTTGGCCCAAGGAAGAGGAATGAGCCAATGGGCTGGTTGGGCTGACCTAAGCCCGCTTGTGATCTTATTACAGCTTCTGCCACTGCTTCCACAGCTTCATCCTGGCCCACAACACGCTTGCGGAGGCAATCAGCTAACCCAAGAAGGTGCTGCTTCTCATCCTGGCTCAGTTTTTGTACTGGAATACCTGTCCATCAACTAGCCACCTGCCAGGCCCCAACAACTATCACCTTGAGAATCCTTCCTTAGCACATAAAAAAGATTTAGCCACCAACCTGCACAACATCTTTGCATTGTGTCTCTGATTATAGAACTTTGCATTCTGTTTCCGAGTGTCTCGTTCTCCAGAGATTGCAACTAGTATAGGTGAAGCATTGACCAGCATTTTTCCACAGGTCTTTTACATACCTCTGCAATCTGTTTTGGGCCTACAACTTCAGAAAGCATACTGTTCTCCTGCAATTCTTCCTCAAACTTCGCAATAGCTTGCTCCAGCTCCTGAAGAGCTCCATACTCCAGGTCAGCAGCTCTTGCCAGATCATAGCGACGTTCAGCCTCTGCTAATGCAGCCAGCAACTCCTCCCTTCTCTGCTTAAGTCGGTGGAGTTCATCTACTCTCTTTCTCCCTTTGATTCTGGACACCTATGGATTCTACAGATTCTTTGCTTACCTGCACCGAGAACAAGATGGATCTCGTCTATAAACAAGATGATTCTGCCTGCGGCATCCTCCACTTCTTTGAGAACAGCTTTCACTCTTTCCTCAAATTCTCCTTGATACTTTGCCCCCGCAACCAGGAGGCCCACATCCAGTGCGATCACGCGGACCTCCAGCAGATCACTGCTCGCAAGAAACAATGCATTGTTGGTGAGAGGATCATACAAGTAACAGCACGAAAAATGGAATGCACTAGAGAAGCTCACGCAGATCTGCTGTTTCAGAATATTGCTGCAGGTCTCTCTTCAGTAGTTCACCATCTTCGCAACATGATAATACTCGCGAGGACTGAGCAGTCTGGTATTCCTTCGTTCGTGCAATCCTCAGTCGAGCATCTTGACATTCCGGAATTGGTAACAACGTGGAGATCAGGATCGGAATAACTGAGCAGAAGCAGCAGAAGATCGGAATAACACTAGATTCAAGCAAGAAAGTTTGTGCTGCACAGCTTGGCACATCACCCTTGGCAATGCGCTGAGCCAGTCCCTCGACGACGGCAGTTTTTCCGACGCCAGGTTCTCCGACGAGCACCGGATTGTTCTTAGTTCTTCGGGAAAGGATACGGATCACTCTGTGGATCTCCTCGTCGCGGCCGATCACTGGATCCAGCTTCATATCCTGCTTCTTCAGCACTTGAAAATTGCTATCATCGTTAACATTCTCCATTTTCTTGCTCTTGCTCCTCACCAATTCAAGCGCCTTCTTCACTCTGGCGAGGCTCACGCCGGCCTCTTTCAAAGCATCCGCAATCTGCGGGTCTTCAAGAAGCGCCAGAATCAACTGATCCACGGCCAAATGCAAGTCGCATCGATCCTTCTGACTCTTCTGCGCCTTCCGGATGGTTTTCACCAGGGGGTTATTCGGAGTGAACCCCTTGCGGGGAGGGAGGCAACAACCCCATCAATCATTAGAAAAGTTCATAAAGTACAGAGGAGGGAGGAAATGCCACCCAATGGTGGTATCGTCCTTCCCGAGAATGTTCATGTGTAACCATTCCTTCCTAAAAGCTAACTCAATGCTAGACTGGATGGCGGGGTCCTTGGTGGTGCGGTGAGATCTAATGGCCTTCCAAGTGGCCATACCGACCTCGACCGTAGCCACCCAGGCCTGGGTGAGAACATGCTTGAGAGAGTAAAGGCCGTCGAAGTGCTTTCGGCACCTCTCGGACCAGAGATAGTAGAGCAAGAGACTGCGAAGAATGTCCAAAGGCTGTCTAACATAGGTGAAGCCTCCCATATGGTACGCGAAGAGTCCGGGCAGGTCGTCCTCTTGCTCAATGACGGCTTCCCCCAGAAGCACGAACGGCCAGGAGGTGATGATGTCATCGAGCGCTTGCCATTCTCTCCAAATTCCTTTGTAGGCTTCCCAAGTGCGTTGCGCCATGGGGCATTTGAGCAAGCAATGGATGGGAGATTCAACTTGGCTGGAGTCGTAGACTTTGCATTGGGGAGGGATGCCCATGAGCAGGCCTCCTTAAATTCGGAAATTGCACGAATGTACGATTCCGATGTTTTTTCGGGCACCTACTGCCTCTAAAAACGTGCAATTCGTGCACTAGTATATCGAAGTGCTAATTCCTTTCTTGGAGTGCCATCTCGTTGAAGGTTTGTCGCAACTTCTCAAGCTACCTCGAGTGCAATATGCCTTCCAGAGAGAAGCTTGTGAGTGCAGAACGATGATTATCCTTCTCGTAGTTGATGGTCGAAAAATCAGCCTCCACAGTCGTTGTTCCAGACATAACGCTGGCCAAACCGGCTGCAAAGCGAAGCATGTAGGGGAAACGATTACCGAGTGGCCGCCATGCTTTCCCAAAATCAAAATCTTCGCTTCCTTTCGTCAGGGCTGCCTTGAGGTTTGAGTCTCGGGATATCAATCGCACAAGCTGTTCAAATTCTTTGCTGATGACTTCCTCGACAACAGTTCCCGGAAAAGAATGCCTCAGCCTCTCCTCGTGTTCAAACAGTAACTCCGTAAACTCGATAGTTGAAAGTCCTGCGATCTCAAGTGGCAGTACTGGAGGAGCAGCGTCGGTCTTCTCTCGGTTTCTTGTGTCACGCTCAGTAACTATAGCGGCGACTGAGTACATAGCTTGAACATAGACTCGAAAAACATCCTTAGTGACCTTTTCCAAATCATCAGCTAGGAGTCGATTTGCCATGGACATCGTTAATAAATTGGTTCCCTTGATATGCCACTCTGCTTGATCTCGCAACAACGTAAATGGGCCATACCTAATAAGAAGAAGGCTGGAATTATGTTCTTCTTCAACAAGTGCATCGGATGCTAGATCAGGAGAAGTGCTAGTTTCATGGGTAGCACCAACAGCTGTCTTCAATTCAGTCACAAGACTCGATAGGTTGGATGTCTGTTGTCGCAACGTAAGATTGGAAGCTTGCAAAGAGGCACTCGTTGACCAAAACAGATCTAGCATCTTGTGAAGCATGAGCAGAGTAAGCCACCATTGTTCAGACGGTGCCCACACTACCTCCTTCTCAGCTAGGAACGCCTTGACCTTTTCCCGATGCTTGACGTACCAGGATACCACCTGACAGAGAGAAGACCATCGAACCGTGATATAATATGGACTCTTGCTCTTCATTTCGAAGATTAGTTTCTGTTGGCGTCGCAGATACGCGATCATAGTTGTCAACATGGTCAAGAACGCTTCTGGAAGACGACCCAACGCTTTCTTTAGAGCAAGATCCAATTGGTGACCGCCGCACCATACTCGAATGAGACCTTTCGCCACAACTGCTTGGATTCAAGAAACAATACCCTTTCGCACTCCTGTCATGGAGGCTGCACCGTCTGTAGTTATCCCAACAATCTTCATCTTCCAATCAGGATCCAATGCTGACAGTGAGTCGGAAAGTAGTTTGAACATCTCCTCTCCGAAATGTTCAGCAAACATAAGGACGGCGAGCATGTGAAAGTTTGTGGATATCTCCGTTCACTGGAATGCGGATCTTGAGATCAAGCATACTGACACCAAAAGAATCTGTTGAAGCATCCAGACCAAGTGAGTAAGCCCACGAAGCGCGCATCATCTCACTTAGCATTTCTAGACTGAGCGCACAAGTGATACGTGCGATTATCGCCACATCATTCTCCGACGCACATCCAATTTTTATTGCCTGACCTAGCTCCTTTCGGGACGCTGAGACCACTTTTGCACATTGCACAAACGAAAGTCCACAACTAAGGAGACGTTGAACATATCGCAGCTGGTCAAAATTGTTTATCCTGATATTGTAGGAAGAAACTGGTTCACCGTCGGAGTTATGGACTTCCTCAAAGATGGCTCTCACCCTCGAAGCGGAAGCAACATCGTCAGCATCAACATCGAACAATAATCCCAATACAACAGTTTCGACAATATCTTTTCCAATGTTGATGGCCGCACACTGCTTCCCCGATCGGTCAGCTTCAAAGTAAGCAGGCATGAAGGTTATCCTGAAGAACTTCTTGAACCGATTAGCAAAAGGCGTCTCCAATACCGAGGAATCTAGGGAGGAGTTTACCTCTTAAATGTAACTTTGCCTGAGCTGGTTATACTCTTCCCACCGCTTTGCGTGTTGCTGTTGCAGGTGTTTCGTAAAGTAATCTGTGCGAAATTTCAGTCCTGTCCATTGCTTGTGGTTGGCTGTGTGTTTTCGCCGCTTCCTCTTGTTGTCGCCACCATCAACCACTTCATTGATCGCGTCAACATTGTTGGTGTTAATAGGCAATCCGATATCATTGTTGTCCGACTTCTCCTCCTCTGCTGCGTCGTCGCATGCGTCAATACTCTCCTCACGCCCAAACACTATGCAAAAACGACATGAAACGGTTTCCATTCTCGAAGTCGTCGCATTCCGTGCGACAACCTTCAGATTGTACTCGTCCGCGTACAAATCCTTCCACTCATAAGAACGTTTCTTCTTCGTTGGCGCCATTTCAGAAAACACCGCTAGCGTAGCTGCTGTGATGAAGCAGCAACATCAAGATACTAGATACTATTCTAGTCAAGAAGAACGATGATGGAGGGAGACGACAGACGAATGAGCGGTGGATCACTCTAGGACCAAGGCTGAATGACGATGCAAGTATCGAATTTACGGAGTTATGGAGTATGCAAGTATAATGAATCATGATTCATTAAATTGGCCGCCAAGACATTTTGAATCCTACCGTTTGTTACAGAAATTTATGTGTACGAAAATAAGTGAATCGCGAATTTCTTAAATGCGTGCAATGCACGCAAAAAGAGGCATGTGCACGAATTTAAGGAGGCCTGCCCATGAGTTACAGCCAGGTGCCTACCGGGAGGCCTTGGTTGAGGGCAGCCAGATGAGCGTCCCGACCTTTTTAAGGCGAGCATTGTGCCAGATCCTGGCTATCACATGAGTGGTGGTTGAGTTCCTAAGGTTGAGACCTTGGATGAAGGAGAGCATGTTGGGGGTATGACCCATTCTCTGAACGTTTTTGTCGCAACCCTAACTTGGCCAAGTGTGGGGGTGAAGCCCAACACTTGGAAAAGTTGGGGATTTGGAGTCCTCCGGGACTCCTGAATGTTTAGAGCTCGATAGCAGGACCCAAAAAAACCTCGCATTGGGGTGTTCTTGGTGTCATTGGAAAGGTCTTGAAGCGTAGATATCGAAAATGCCCTCGCATTGGGCATTTGGACATCTGTCGCCCAAGTTATGGGCAAAAGAAGGGCCGGGAGTCA
>Ga0209208_10004407_pt1 | contig 19951 bp, 23 predicted proteins | sample S1TSphfallax_3_FD_187694 | JGI IMG/M metagenome (GOLD analysis project Ga0209208, IMG submission 187694) | Host-associated microbial communities from peat moss isolated from Minnesota, USA - S1T2_Fd - Sphagnum fallax MG (SPAdes) (version 2) | ecosystem: Host-associated > Plants > Peat moss >...
GCAGCGATGTCAAATCCTTCCGGCATCGTCAAGCGAATTCCGCTCATCAAGTTTCCGAATCGCAAAGCTGGACAGACGCAAGGCATTGTTCTTCGTCTTCTTGTCCTTTGTTTTTTTTTTTTCCCCTTACTTCTCTGCTTCGGTATCGGATCAATCTGGTTTCGTAGTTTTTGCGGACTTGAAATGGCGCCTCTCTCTCTCTCTCTCTCTCTCATCCATCCGTTCTTGCATCGTCGATGCCTGACGGAACGGATCTCCGGATTTTCTTTTAGTAGAAATCTCTTGCGTTTCTTTTTGCATGGCCGGGGGTGACGATCAAGGTTTGCTCGTACGAGAGACATCATCTGAATTGCTCGGCATGCATGGGAGAGAACAAGGCATCCCTTCTCTTCATCTGAAATGCTCTGCATGCATGGGAGAAGAGAAGAAATGGCTTCTCTCCATCTGAATTGCTCTGCAAGCATGGGAGAGAAGAAGAATCCTCAGAAAGGCATTCATTGCTTCTAGAGGCATATATTTGTTCAATAGTGCAGGAGGAACAAGGAAAATGGATTGGGGCAAAAGGACACCACCACCAGCAAACATGGCCAATTACTCTTGGGGGGGAGTCTAACGCACATTGAAGACTGTTCTCAGAATCAAAACTCTGTCTCCAAATTGAGAAGGTTTAGCAACAAAAGGTTTCATTGTGGAGGGTGTAAAGAGTATATTCCGATATGTAGAATTCTTTGTTGAGAGATAGATAGGACAGAACTTACAGATATGACTCTTGCTTCAAACCCTGTTTAACAAGCAAAGGATGTTGCAATGTCCCAGTATTGTAAGTATTCCCAAATCTTCTTCTTGGTTGGTTGATTCTGGTGCAAAATTCACCTTACAGTGGGGGGTTGCTGGAGCTCTTGGACATGAATGGGTACTGGCAATAATTGAGATGCATTTTGGAACCTTTGATTCTGGTCTTTACCACAGCACTCACAGATGGGTAGAGAACAGCTGCAGGCATTGAATGCAAGCTCTTTACTGATTTCCTTTTACAAATATGAGTGCCAATAGATTGACAATAGTATCACTTTTGATTTAGGACTCTTCTAGGGTCTGAGAAATGCTGGCTTTAATGGACAGAGTAGGTATGTGAAATTAGGAGTGCTGGAATTGATGATGTTTCTGGTGTGTTTGTATGGAATTGAGCAGGAAGGCCTCAAGGTGGAGCAAAAGGGGCTTCTTTACTTTCAGGGGGCTCAGCTTCTACCCAACCACCACGGACCAAAGTCTCTAAAGAGGAGATTGAGATGATCCTTGTGACTATATCTCTAACTAGCCATTTCTCAGTCCCTGAGTTATGGCAAACTTTCAATTTCCAGCATTTTTTCTGAAGACTCTTGTTGTCGAGTCGAATTGGTGTCTACAATTTCTAGTTGTTTCCTGTGTACCTCACCAGTTGGAGCTTGACTGATGGTTGTGTTGGCTTGTATCTCAGTTCTGATTTTATGTCTCTTTGCCTTTTATGCCTGCAGCTGGGTGGTGCTACAGCATGACAAAGTTCTCCATGTGCCTCCTTTGTGTCTTCATACATGAATCTGTGGATACTGCTGGGAGCAATGGTAAAAGCTCAGTGCAATTTCCACTTTGTTGGGTTAACTCATGAGCTCTGGTAGATGTCACAATTAAAGTTCTGAAGCACAAGCAATCTGAATTTTTTTGGCATAATGTGTGCCTTTCCAGAGCCTGGAGGGCTTCATCAAACATTTCAAATCAATGATATGCTCATTGTCAAGGAGTTGGATGTTTCAACATGGAATGCTGACAATTTGGCTCTGATGTTGTGGTGACAGGAACTAGATAAATACTGTCAAAGAAAGTTCTGGACTGGATACCATCAAAAACCCCTCACTGGGGAGAAATATGGCCACCATTTATTTCTCTCCTTGTATTTTTGTAGCCTGCTTTTGTGCTTCACCTGAAATTTTACTGTACATTGAGTTCTTCTGGAGCTGGTCTTTTGAACATTTTCAAGCCAAAATTTTGATTCCACAGTGCACACCCTTGGTCTCTCTCTTGAAGATAGGATATGCATCCTTGACTGCAGTAACTAAGCAAAGTTTGTAGACAAAGAGAGCATGAGTGTCAGTTGTTTCAGTTGGTGTACTTTTTTATCCAGCAAATGTCAATCCTGGAATGAAATGAGGCCATAATGCAGCTTCGGGATTCACACACAGCCCTGGGTTCTGAGTCTTTTACTTAATTGTATTGTTGACTGCTTTTAGGAGTGATGACCATTGACTGCTTCCAAACCTTGGAATTGTTTTAATTAAGACTGATCTTGCAGTGATGTATATGAGCATCTAGTGAGCAGGTCTCTACAATTTCCTTGTGGCAGCAAAAGAGAACAACACTCAGGTCACACTCTTCCAAGTCAAGATATGTGATTGTTTCCTTGACTGCAGAATCCTGCATCAGATCAATTAATGCACCATTATTGTTCACCTTCCTTTTGGATTGCAATCAGTTTTATTCTAGAAACATTTCAACCTCTTGTAAACCCAATATATCAGCAGTATGTCCAAAGCACTTGAGAACTGGAACTAGAAGTGTACCCTTCTCACGCTACTTCTGCTACGTGATGAGAGAAGCTCTATTGTGTGATTCTTTCTTGTGATGATGTATTGGCAAAGGCAGCAGAGAACTTGAATGGTGATAATGACACACACCAGGAGCACCAAAGTTCAATGGGTTGAAGGAGAAAACATAGTACGACAAGATGCACCTTTGTAGCTTGACAGCAGAAAAAGCCTGAATGAGTATTTCCTAGCTATCTAGGGTACAATAATATTGAGTTCTGTTGTCTAGTTTCTCTGAAGGAGTATCTAACTTTCTGTGAATGACCTTACTGGTGACTAACTTTGTTTGAATTGATATACAGGTGCAGAGAAAAGGGAAAATGCTCAACACATGCTGCTTATAACTTTTGCTTGTCCATGTTCTTATGATAACTTAGATAGTCATCTGATCATGAAAAGATCTGTGATATATCAGGGCTTTTGTCTGGGCTGAACAACCACACATCAATTGGAAAAAGCATATGCAGCAAAGAGAATTCAATTTACTATTCAAGAGACTACAACCTCAGGCTGTATAAGGGGTGGAAATTGGTAGGTCTCACCAGAGGAGGGGCTGCAGCATTGTTGCTGACGGTGTTGGGTACTGCTGTATTACTACTCACTATGATCAGTTTCCTGCTGCATTGCTCTGGCAATTTCATCTCTCCTCCTTGCTGCAGTTATATCTGCAACTAGCCTTCCCTCAAGAAGAACTGTGAATTCAAACAATAAAGCTACAAATGTGCCCTACATTTGTAAAATAGGGGTGAAATTAAACAACTGCTAACAAATCACAAATGAGGGCTACAATTGTGGCCTACATTCATGATTTGTAATCAATTGTATGAATTCGCTCCACTTTTGCCACCCAACAGAAGGCAGCATCTTTGTGGGCTCACACACTTGTTCCAGTCAAACCTGAGTTCTTGCTTGTTGTCAGAATAACTTTGCTGAGGAGGCCAGAGAATCTGTGTGTGCCGGCACATGATACAGCAACTCTTCCATGCTAGCTTAAGCTGTTGTTAACTGAATGTAGAAGATATAGATTTGTTGTTTGGCTGCAGGACCTAAAGTGATTCTTGGGAGTCCTGAAGGAGACTGCTAACCGAATGTAGAAGATCTAGATCTGCTGTTTGGCTGCAGGTCATAGAGTGATTCTTGGAAGTCCAGGAAGGTCACTGCAAAATGATGGGTATACAGAGAACTGAACTATGCTATTTCAAGCTTGCTGAATTCAACCACAAGCAGAGAAAGAGCTGTGTTGGATTCTTCTCATGAAGCCCTGTCACTGCTCCAATCACAACACAACCCTATTTCTTGCCAGGGTTTCACCTGTTACTGCTCCAAACACAACAAAGCAGTGTGATTTCAGACAAGTGGGGTCCTTGGGGTGTTATCCCATACTGGGTCCAGGGACATTGAAGTCCACAAACTACACCATGGGTGCAGTTCTTGAGCAACAGAAGATGATATACTGTGCTCCATGAACAAATCAACAAACACAAAAAATAGAATGTGACCAAGTGCAAAAATATATCAAAGAGATTGTGGAGAAAACCCCACAACACCACTTTGTGGGTAACATGACAATTCAAGCAAGAAAAAAATTATGAAAGAGAAAGAGCTATCTTGTACTTTGCATGAAGTACCCATGATCATGCATCATGTTTCGCAAATCTAGTGTTTCATTAAGCTCCAAGAGTGAGTTAAATACTAATGTGTTGTGAATTTGAAGGGTAAAAGTTCACACCTTCAGGCTAGTCAAATGCTTCAGAGGTCTCAATAACCATTAGAAGACAGCTCTCTACCTGACCTAGAAATATTGGTGCAAAATCTTGAAAGGGTTCACTGGAAGCCTGACTTGGCTTGAGTCAACCACATGAAGTGAATGGTAAAGTTACTCAGAAACTCACTGCTGCTTGCTTGACTGCATGCAGACTACTAAGGAATATACCTGCAACAGGAGGGGGTGTGAACTGTTGTTCTCTCAATGTTAAGAATGTTATGTGGTATGTTTTGATTTCCACCTCAATCCTGGGTGGTTGTTTCTCCTGTCAGGAATGACAAAATGCTACCTTCAAATGCTGCCTAGAGTGCCTACACCCTCTGTACCTTTCAATCTATCCGTTTGTCTTGATCTACTGATGAATGCAAAAAGAAAACAACTCATGGCATTCGTAATCGGTTGACATAAGCCAAGAACCCAGTGAGTCGAGGAGCTGAGCGCACACGCTCTGATCGTCTGACCAAGGCCTCTTCTACTGCATATTGCTGTGCAAGCTCCTTGGACCTCTTTTGCAATGCAGTACTGCCATCATAAAAAAAGAAAAGCATAAATATCTATTTGAAATGAAAGCAGATGCGAAATGATTAGCATCTGCTTGAACTGTAGGGAAACCTTTGCAAAAACTGGACATACCAAACTTAGGGCAGGGCTGGATGTGGGGGTTGCAATAGGAGAGGAAATGAACCTGATCTTCTCATATAATGTCTCCAATTCCTTTTGCAAACTTCTCTCTCTTCAATCCCTTTCACATTCCAGGATTTGAATAAGGCATCAAGCTGCACATACACAAAATGCAACCTTTGGCGGGTGAGAGACATGAACAGCTTCTTGCAACAAGACAAAAGATCTTGGAGAAGAAGGGAATGATATGAACCATGAAGAATTATTATGAAGGGGGACGATCTCTTAAGCCACAGGTACCTCCTCTTTTGCAGTGTAGTAGCCCCATTGTTTGCAATCATTGCTCTCTACAAACAATCGGCCTTCCCTGAAAAAGAACCAGAAGCAGTTATGAAAGCGATCTTTCCCAAGGGGTGTAGTCCAAATGTAATGCTTTTCCATCTCTCGCTCCAAATGTTCTTGCTGCAACAGTTCCAAAAGATTTGAGTCAGAAAACATTTAACAAACACTTTTGTATCACAGATTTTGAACAATAGCAATCTGCTGGGACTGCAACTGAGGAGGAGGCCCTATTTTGGCACTGAATTGTTGCAACTGGCCCACTTTAAATTGCAAGTGCAATGGGAAGAGTGGGTGAATCAGGGGCATCACGGACACACCTTCTTCAGTCTCTCGGCCAGCAGTTGCTGCTGGATTTTGTGCTGTGTGAGGGCCTCAGCTTGTTCTTTCCTTTTCTCTTGGAGTTTCTTCTGTTCTTCAGTGCGTTGTTGCTCCTTCTCTTCCTCTAGTGCTAACTTTGCAGCCAATTTTTCCTTCAATAGCACATGTCTTGATCTGACAGCTACACTATGATGATTTTCCTTTTCCCTGCAAAACACACCCTCAAAGTTACTTGAGAGAAACTGTTGTCCAAGACATCATCATCATGACTACAACCCCCACTTCTCGGCACCTCACATGTAGAATGTGTTCTTCTTTTACTGCATATTGATTAAATGGATTTGCATTGCAGAGAGATGTGTTATCCTCAACTTTCTGGAGGTTTCCCAAAAAAGAGTGACGCACTCTGTCCACCCATTACTGACTATTGTCAGATTCCCAAAAGAGTTGCGCTTCCCTTTCACTGTCCAGCCTCTGAGATGATCATTTTCTAGACTGTGTCCTTGCTCCTTTGCATCAAGCTCTTCACCATTGTCTATGCCAGAACAAGGAGTTACAGTTGGTCAATCATCTATCATGTGTCAGCTTACTGGTAAAGCCAAACCATTCAAAGCCTTGGTGAATTTTCAGTATTCCCAAAACCTCAAAATGGGAGGAAGAAGTCAACCAACTACAAAAAATGATGCTCACCTTCTTGATTTCTGTGTTCTCTGCCATTCTCCAGGATTTTTTCCTCTTGGTGGTCACCATTCTCCACTGCTAGGAAATTACTATTGCCAGGGCATTGTTGTCGCTTCAGGTTCTCTCTTTCTTCATTCTTCCTTTTCAGCTCTTCCACCTCAGCCTCACGCTTGTTAGCCATTGCCAGTTGATGTTCCTCAATATTATTGTCTATTTGGGTTCTAATTGCACTAGAGCTGATGCAACAACCTACTAACTCCATCAGAATCTTCAACTTTACACAGGCATCCAGCTGCCTATACAAGCCCTGCTGGATTGTTGGGACATGTGTGACTCCTGTGAATTTGTGTTGGCTTGGTAACTCTAAGAAGTCACACAAGTCATCTTTCCAATTTGCCATTGAGATCTGCAGCCCCATTCCATCCACAGTAAATGCTCCATTGTGCTTCTGTTTGAGACCACCATACAGAGACCTGTCCCCATCAAAAATTCCTACTGTCACTGGAGGGAAAAAACAATACAAAAATACATCGAAGACCTCACCTTGCTATGGTGCTTTCTTCTATGAAAAATTCATCTCGGAGGATTGGGTCTGTCAAAGCGATGCAGAGCAATGCAAAATTGATTTCAAGTAACAAAGGTGCTTCGCCTTCCTTATAGTCAAGTGACTTTTCCAGCTCCTCCAATGTGAAGGGAGAGAGAAAGAGTGCCTTGCTAAATAAACTACAAAAATCCCAAACCATCAGCAAGTCACCAACACATGCCATGGGCAGGAGAAAGTCAGTGGATGGAACTGGGCGATCATTGAGCTGTGGATCTTCTGATGACAGTTTGACATGAGAATCCTCAATTGGGTATCGAGTTCGCTGCAAAATTGCTGCTGCTGCTGCACGTGTCCAAAAATTGGATCAGTCATCCAGATGCTGCAGGTCACCAAGAACAAAGTACCACCATTCAACAGATCTGTTCAGGTTCAGAATACAAAGTCCCCACATTCATTCCATTCATACTGTTGATGTTCAGTCTGACAAAATCAAGCAAACCTTGCAGCAGGTCAGGATGGCTTCATCAATACCCTCAATCTGTAAATTATGACTTTCCCCCACAGATCTGTGATTCTCAATGTCAAAAGGTCACCTTTGTGCACATGTTGTCTTTTTCCATCTGCTTTCTTTCTGGCACTAGTTCCCTCAGGATGCTTGCGCTTCTTCTGTGTGTGTGCTTCATTCACCATTTCATCTACCTACAACTCAAGAATTGCTGCAGTTAAGAGACATTCAAGGTTGCCTGCTTGATGATCACTGAAAAACATTAACAACAATGACAGACTAACAAGATGAGAATGTATGTATTGCAAGAGGAGAAATCTGAATGGCTAACTCACTTTATTGTGTTTTCCTCTTTCACTTGGAGGTGTCCGCTTCAATGGTGTGTCTGTCAGCTTCGGCCGTTCAGGTGCAACTAATGGTATCTTGTATTTTCGAGCTTGCTTATCATGTACTGACCAAGGAGAGTTTCTGGAGGGACCTGAGGATGCGGACTCTCTGACAAATGCTTTCAGCAATGCCCGAGAGAAAGGATGTCGTTTGCGCTTTAGGTCATCTGCAGATTCTTTGGATATACCAATCTTTCTATTGTTGTCATCTAACCATGCAACATTGTATCGAGGAGTCTCATACTTCTTCCCCTCTTCCTTAAGAACTTTCAATATCTGGCACATGCACGTTGAAGTTGAAGAACCTTCACCACGGGTGCCTGTCACCACCTCCCCTACCACAAACCTCTCCTTGAAATCCTTGTAGAGACTATCAACCAGCTCATCAATCCGAAGTGGACCTGCATCAACCACATACCCCAAGATAATGCAACATCAACATTAGACAAACTCAAACATCCTTGTGAGAAAACAAAACCATGCAAATCTACTTGGAGCTTGTGGTTGCATTCTCAGAAGGGAACCCTAAATTAGAATTTGATGTGGGTTGCTCCTTGCTACCTTCACAAATCACCTGCCAAAAAACCGCATACTTTCAACTCACTGTGACCACATTCTTTGTATGTGAGAAGAGACTTAATGCAAGCAGAGCCCATGGTTGCCTAGTGCAAGGAAGAAGCTCATCGTTGCAAAGTGCAAAGAAGAACTCATGGTTGCAAAGTGCACGGAAGAGCTCATGGTTGTGTTCTCAGAAGGAAATTCCCAAATTAGAATTTGATGTGGTTGCTCCTTGCTCCTTCACAATCACATGCAAAAAAACTTACTGTCAATTGCTGTGACCACTGTCTTGTATCTGACAGACATAGTGCCAGCAGACAACCCAGTGTGCAAGGAAGAGCTGATGGTTGTCTGCAACTGTGAGCTCTCTGCCTGCACTATGTCTGCAACCATGAGCTCTGCTTACACTTATGTCTCTGACACATACAGAAGAGTGGTTGTAGGGGATTGGAAGTATGTGATTGTGAAGGTGCATGAAGGAGCAACTGCAACCACATCCAATTCTGATTTGGAGTATCAGAAATGGGGTTAAAAGAGGAGTACACATACTGAATTGGACCATATGTAAGACAGGTCCCATAAACTCCTTTGGAAATTGTTGAACTTTCTCATTTGCTTTGTGCTCAGAGACTATGGCTTCTTCGTAAGTCAGATTGGATTTCCCTGATACCTTACATGTCCATACCCTGCGCTGGTACAACTTCATGCAACTCAAATACTCTCTGGTGAGCCCGAAAACAAACACAAACACAAAAAGTTAAGGAAACAAAAAAATCACCTCCTGAACCCCTCACATTCAACAAAACCCAAAAAACCCCGCCTTCTTTGCAACAACAACAACATGATCATCTCTGGATTGAAAGTTGCACTCCAGAGATGGCACACATGCCTGCTGCATGTGTCTTTACAATGGCAAGCAGCAAAAAAATTCAACGAGAAGTGAAAATTCTTTTGGTGATACATTTTTTTGCAACAACAAGAACAAATGTCCACAATTTGCAAGAATAAAATACAAAAAAAAATCCACTGCAGCAGAAAAAGCAAAAGAAGAAGAAAAAGAGAAAAAAACGGCAATCAAGAGGGGGGAGGAGGAGGAGGATACTGGTACTCCCTGAAAATCTCTTTACTGAAGCGCACTTGAAACACTTGTTCATCAAGCTTCAGATCCTTAGGAGGCTTCATCAGAGTATACAGCTGTCGCTTATACAGTGGCATTATAAAAGCTGCCCACCCCCCTGTGAGCTGACTGCCGTTTCCTTCTCTTCTCTTCTCTTCTCTTCTCTTCCCCCGTTGCCACCCCCCCTTTCCAACAAACCTCCTCACTTTCTTCCAAGACTTTACACACAAAACACACAACTACACTTTCTCTTTTCCCTTCGTTCTCTCTTTCTCGATTTAGCGAGTCAGCAATGACATGGTTGCCGGTACAGAAGGCAATTGTAGCACATCAATTCTGAAGAGACGGCGAAATTGGGGGCACGGGTTTGTTGATTAGGGCTGGAGTAGGGGAAGCTTACGCGGGGGGTGTCAATTACTAGCGAGAGAGAAGCAGCAGCAGCAGGGAGGCAGATGGGAATTCAATAACTGGCTGGCAGGATGGCTTGGCTTGCTTTTTGGGTACTTACTTATGCGCAATCGGCGCACGATCGATCGATCGATCGATCCAGTTGCTTCAATGTTAGTTTGTGAAGCAATTTGGGAAAGCAAGCGCATGGAGATCAATGCGCAAATGAAAAGAATGCCACATTCTTGGTCTGTGTTTTGCTGGGTGCGTAAGCATTTTGTCGCGTGAATTTGGTCTCCTTTGCACTGGCGGGCCTGTCGTCTTCGTCGTCGTCGGAACCATGCGAACCTTGGGCCACCCTCGCCTTCGCCTGCGGTCTCTCGCTCCTCTTTCATTCGTCCCCGCACAAGGCCTTTGTTCGTTCGTATTCTCATTCTTCGTCTGCATGTCGTTCTTTAGTTGGTATTCTTTTTTTTGCCTCGTATCTCGTTTTAGTCCTATCGATTATCATTTGGGGAAGTTTTATTTTCTCATTATATATCTTCCCTTTTGCACATTTCGAAGACAATGATGATGAATGTAGTGGCGATCTTACAGCTAACAGTTGAATATTCAACATGTCTTCACGGATTGTTTTTTTCAACTCCTCGAATGCTTTTATTCTTCTCAACAATTTTGCTTCTTCCTCTTGCTTTTGTGCTCATTCTTTTGCGCTTCCTTTTTTTGGTTATTTTTTGTAGTTTCTCAATCGCACTTTCTACACTCATGCTTCTATGTTCATTCTTTTGCCCTTCATTTTTTTCTTTTTTCTTTTTTGTAGTTTTTCAATCACACTTTCTACACTCATGCTTCTATGTTCATTCTTTTGCCCTTCTTTTTCTCTTTTTTCTTTTTTGTAGTTTTTCAATCACACTTTTTACACTCATGCTATTGTGAACTTCAAAACTTTGAAAATGTTGACAACTTCTAGCAACAAATGAAAACAACTTTTGATCAAAAAAATTCTTTGTTCTTGCATGTCATGTTCATCACATCCATTTTTTTATCTACTTGTCATTTTTTTAATAACGCCTAATCCTTGAAATTAATATGGCCTATCACCGCCATTTTTTTATGTCCCTTGTACATCCACATGGAAGCACTTCACATCATTATTATGAATGAACGCCTCAAATTGCATCTTTTGATTAGTCCACATCCCTAATCTCCCAACATTAGTTTATTGACGCCACTTCACCCTATACACCTTCTATTGACTATGCCCATTAATCTGCTAACTATGTCAACTCATATGTTAACTATTGCAACACATTTGTTGATTATAACGATGTTTCTACTGACTATGCCAACAAATTTAATGATTGTACGAATATCCCTGATGATTAAACAAATATTTATGCTAATTCAGTCACCTTGACAAATCATTTCCAAATATTTGCATCCCAAATCCCTAATTTCTATAATTATTACCCATGTAATTGTTAATCATATGTAGTTCCAAAATCAATATTGTGTTCACCATAGAATCCTTCATTTGTTTTTCATCTTCTGTACTTTGTATTTGTGGTTTCTGCATTTCATGGTCTTCATCTTCCTCTTCTGTATTAAAATCTTCCACCTAAATTCCATTTGCACTCTATTCCCAATATATTGGCATTTGTTGTTCTTGTTTCTAAACTTCAGATTCCATGTATCTGTAAGGTTTGAGCTTATTTACATTGACCAAATAAGGTTAGTTTCAAATTTTTCAATGGTTACCAATAACACTGTGCTATTTGGCAACACATATTGTACTCTATACATTCTGAACCATTTCCTAGTAAACTTCCCTAGGTGTGATTTATTTCCTTTTGGAAACCACATAACATAATCACCAAAACTAAATTGTTTTTCTAAATTCTTTTGTTGACTCCATAATGTTCTATTCCACTAATGAATCCCTTTAATTTTTACAGCCTACATTCTAGCTTCCTGCAACTTCTTTAGCTCTATAATTCTACCAGTTAAAATTTTCATTGAAGTACTATCTTTCTCATTTCCACCAGCAACTGGCACTATGTACTCTATGGGCATCAATGGATGTAATCCATACAATAATTAATATGGTGTATACACTATTGCTACTTTGTATGCAGTTCCATATGAAAATAAAATTGTAGACTGATGTTCATCCCACTATGTTATATTTTCATTAACTAACTTGGTCAACAATGTCCCAAGCACTTTGTTAGTAAATTTAGCCTACCCATTCCCTTGAGGATAATAGGTTGTAGAACTCACATTTTCAACAAAAAACGATATATCAAATATTTAATGGCATCATTAATGAAATGAACTCCTTGATCTATGATTATAATCAAAGGACATCCAAACATGGTTAATATGCATTCATACATAAATTTTGTTGTGATTGTTGCAATATTAGTTTTCAATGTTTACTTCCACCCACTTAGTAGCATAAGTTGTGGCTACAAGAATATATTTGTTTCCTTTATATCTTCCTGCTAACTTAATTGGCCCCAAAAAATCAAATCCCCATTTCATAAATGGTTCTTCTATAAAACTTGTAACCAACTTTATAAGACTTTGAATTACCAATCCTAATGTTCTTTGACATGCATCACAAGATATGTAATTAATAATCATGCACATCTTTGTACATGGTTGCCCACTAATATCCAGCATCCAATATCTTCCTCTACATTATTTAAGTTGCAAAATGCCCTCCATGTGGTCTTCCATGCAATTTTCTCATCACCATATGTGCTTTTGTAATTGTTACATCTTTTGTAATAGTCTTAGCCCATTTTGTACAATTCACCATTTTTTAGTGTGAAAGGTTATGTTCTCCTAACCAATCTCTTCTTTTGTTATATTAATAATGTGCCCTTAATCTGTCATATTCTCATAAATTCTTTCACATCCTTTAGCCATTCAAGCTTTGTGTAAAAAACTTGCATCTGTGGTTAAATCAAACACACTTGTGGGTTTTGTAATATCTAGTAATCTTGACAATGCATTTGCAACTACATGATTTTTGCCTAGTTTATACACTATTATGAAGTCATATTATAGGAACAATAACAACCATCTAGCTACTTTCCTTGAAACATGTGGTTTGTTGACCAAATAAACCAATGCCATATGATCCACATAAAAGACAAATTTATTGCCTAGCAAGTAATGTTTGAACTTCTGCAAAGCAAAAACCATTGCTAAAGCTTTTTTATTTGTTGTACTATAATTATATTATGTTTTATTTTGAAACCTACAAGCATACATTATTGGTTAATCATTTTTCCTTATTACATTATAAGACAACATAGCCCCCACAATTAACAAGGATGCATTTGTATGAACATGAATCTCCACCTACTAGTTTGGTGATATCAATATCGATACTTCAATATACTTATATTTGATCAATTCCCAAGCCTTTTAACATTCCTATGTATAGAGAAAAGTCTTTATCTTTCTGGTCAGTTTAGTGATAGGTGCCATAATAGCAACAATTTTTTTGATAAAACGTCTATAAAATTGTGCCATCCCATCAAATACTTTAATTTTTTGTGGATTCTTAGGTGGTGGCATTTTATTATTGCTTGTATTTTCTTTGGATCTAATAGTTACCCTTCTTTGGAAACAATAAAACCTAAGATCATCTTTGAAAACACCATAAATGCACAATTGTATAGATTTAGACTAATGCCATATTCTGTGCACTTTTGAAAACATAATCTAAGCTTCTACATATCACTCTCCATGTCACTATATAATGTAAAGTCATCCAAAAGTATCTTCATAAAATTGTCCAAATATTCTTTGAATGCTTTGGTAACAACTCTCTAATATGTTGGAGGTACATTTTTAACTCCAAACAACATCACCTTGCATATAAAAGCCCCCCATTTTGTAACAAATTTAATCTTGTGTTTGTCCTTTAGAACTATAGAGATTTGATGATATCCTAAATATCCATCTAAGAAAGAATATGCTTCACACCCTGCTACTATGTTTAACACTTCATATGTGAAAAGTAATGGGTATGGATCCTTCTTTGTGGTTGCAATTAGTTTTCAAAAATCTATACATATTCACACAACGTTGATGCCTCCTTATGTTGTTAAAATGTTGACCGTTTCATCCCTATAGTCGTAATTCTAAAATATGATTATAAACATGCTCTAAACACATTATTTAAAAAATTGTATGTAGTTAACACTTGTAAACCATGAGCTAGCTTATGAATCCACTCATGGTAAACCTCCACCCTCTAAATCTCCTGGCCTCCTATTTCATCTTCTTCAATTTCATGTATATTGGTTCATCATTCTAAATCTTCTAATGATGTTTACAAAATGCTTATGTAAGCTCGAAAAAAATATAATCAAGAAGTTCTGACATGTAATTATGGCACCAGTCCAATGTCATATCTACTAGCATATAACTAAACGCATTGGTGACATACTCTTTAAAAGTACATGCATTTTCCTTCACTACATAATTGAACACTTTGACATGAACATTTGGGTCAACATTTTTTTGAAATCAAGATACTTAAGACCTACCCTGTTTGGCCTCACAAAATGGCCATTTTTATGATAAAAATTTCCCTAAATCATGACAAATGGTCTTCAATATTCTCCTTTTGGATTTCTACATTACAAATTTTCATGAATAAAAAAGTTGCACCCATTATGTTATAGGGTCTTAGAGTCGTGTTGATTAACTATAGTGGAAATGAACCTTTTATAATAGGTTGTAATATAAAAGGAATGTTGTTTGTTCTAAGTCTTGTAGTACCAGCGTTGGGGTATGGAATGTGGAGATCTGATCAAATAGGATTTAGAAATCTAAATATATGGATATCTAATCAAATTTATCATTTCACAAACAAAGAGATTTCGCATCAAGTCTTATCATCAATCTTGGTTCAAGAATTTGAAAATTGGATTGTGTTGCTCTATTAGGCATCTATGCAGATACAACATTGTCATTGAATCAAATGATCTATTTGGGAGGAATTTATGGGCAAACCAAGTATGATATTGGTACTCTTTTCACTTGTTTTGTGTTTTAGCCATGGCAAGATTGTTGTTCATGAAGAAATGCTTATAGAAATAATTGTTGGAAATCAAATACCATCACCATGGTTTGTGATGTTTTCCACTAGGGATGGAAGTCAACAAAAAATCACTAAGTATGAAAATGGTATTAGGGTTGCTCAAAATGAGCTCTTCCCAACATATGTAGAAATTGGGATAGATTATGATAATGATTTTCAAGGCTCCTCCTCCTATTACATAAATAGTCTGTTGACAATTAAAGATCATGATCATTATCGCTCTCGACTTCTTTGTGATCAAAATGGAGTTTTTCAGCCACACAAAATTGTATAGGTGGTTGCAGGAGCACATCATAACCTTGCTCTTTCATGTACCACATATACCCTAATGCAAGATAGCCAATTTTGCATGTATAGGAAAGAGGGGCCTATCTTTTGAACCTTATAGGATTTGGGTTACCTATTGCCATGAGGGCAATCATAGGTTAAGTGGAAGGTATCAATAATCTTGGAAGGTTTGAAAGATAAGACTAACACTTCTTCTTTAGATTTTTTATTCATCCAATCTAGACTTGATTGTTGACATCTTTACTTAGGCACCCATCAAATGAATGTAAGAGATGTAGTATGTATGTATTAATGTTTAATCAAATGTTTTGTTTTCTTTCATTCACATTTTTTAACCCATTTAAGATGTTGCGATTGTGGAAACAAATGATGGTATAATGTGGTCTTGGGGATTCAATGCCCATGGATTTAGCCCCATTTATATTTATTTTTCTTAAAACATGTTTGGGAATGTGTGATTATTACATTCTTGTTCAATCCATGTTCAAATGATCATCACGTTTTTTTTTTCCTCTTTGTTTTGACAGTTCCATTATTCAGTTCACTTGATAGATTTTGTAAGTGTATGTGCAATGTTTATTTATTTGTTTGGCCCATAATCATGTTCATTTTAAGCTTGAGCATTTATTGTCATGATCTCATTATTTGACTCAAAGGAAACCATATTATAATGGTAGTATTTCTTAATTGATACATGGACTGTTAGTTGGGCCGTGAAAGGGCCACATCCCATCCTTCACCCAGAGCTTTCCCCTCCCTCAAATCAATCTCCTCACAAGATTCTTGTAGAGGAGGTGTTGCATTTTGAGCACTAGGAGCAAATGGTATGGACATCATCCAATAACCAAAGGTATATTTTAAATCATTCTTTTGTGTGTTTTGACATACTAATTTTACATATTGAAGCAACCAACTGCTTTTTTGTAGGACTTTTCTAGGTAATGTTTTCTTTATATGACATTTTGGAATTTTTGAAATTTTCTTTTCATGATACTGACATATGCAACATGTTTTCAATATATTGATTTGGTGATGTTTCATTTTTGTCTTTTTGTGCAAATTGTATTAGTAAAAGTTGGGGGCATGATGACATCTACAATGGACGAACTTGGAGGTCTATGGCTTTGGGGAGTTATTCCACCACCATCAATTGAAATTGATAATATCAATCGTAGTAGCTCATCTTTGCTTAATAAAAATGGAACCTTCAATCTTGTCAATATTGAGAAACTTGAGCGAGTGAATGCCTTGATAGGATGACAAGTTCTTTGAGTTGTTTATGGGAATGAATATATAATCACACTTGTCAAAGTTGGAGATGGGTTGGAATGCTTCAATTGGGGTAGCAATTCTTACGGGCAACTAGGGTTAGGGCATTTGGAGCCATGCTTATTTCGTCACTCCCCATTCCATCAATGTGGAACTAAAAATTGAGGGTTGACACACCATACAAACAGTTGTTGCACTAGGGTTTCATTGAGAATTGGAAATCAATCATGGCAGAGATATTAAAGTGCCCAAATGTTTGGTTAGCATGAAGATACACCCAACGAAATATCCTCACAATAATAGCCTTTACAACACTTGGAAACTACTAGGGGAAAGGAGCCTACTGCAATCAGCTTTTCATTGGCTCTTTTTTATCAAGCTTGTAGAAAATGAGAAAAACCCCAAGGCCATCCTTGACTTATTTCAACTTGCCATCAGTTTGAGGGCACATGTAGAATCTAAGTTTTTAAAAACATCTAGGTGCTCACAAGACAATCCTTGAAACTTGATTTCTAAAGTTAAAATGTAGAGTTTCTTCAAGGTAAGGTCATTGATATCCCACTACTGTATTTTGTTAAATAATACTACCTTTTCCATACTTCAAAACTGCAATTGTCATCTTGCAATTAATTGGTGACATAACATCCAATTTAAAGTGTTACAAGGAGGCTCTCTTAGATCATGCAAGCATTATAGAATTGTTCCAACAATTTAAAGATCTTCAAACAGACTTGAAGGTGGCGAGTGGGTTGGAAATGTTAGTAACTAAGTTTGTGAAGTTGATGATTTTGTTACTATTACAACACATGACTTGATAAGAAAAGTGCCTATAAATGTACAACCAATGGATCCTCCTCTTAGTAATGTTTTGAATGTTGTTTCTTGAAATACAATGGTAAAAAATACCATCGTAGCCTAGATTGCAAGACCCAAGGGAAAGGCGTTAACAAGGTCTGCAACATTTTCATATTTATAGGCAAGAAGTCCAATAGTGAAAACCATTCTTAGAAAGGGGTTGGTGAAGACAATCAAAGGTGCACAAACATGCAAACAATCAAGAGCAATGGCTACATTAGTTGTCTTTGGTGTGTTTTGTAAAAATGTTCAATCCTTAGCTATCAAATTTTATTTTTCTTGATGAGATGACCTTTTGTCTTCTACTATAATAGTGTTGTTAATGTTGCATAATTTAATTTGTTTGTTGTTGGAAGCATTTGAAACAAATCAAAGATTGTGCTAAACGATTTGTTTAATTTTGGATTTAACATAGATATGACATCCTTGTAGTTATCAAGAAGGATCCAATTCATGTTGCCTCAACATAATATATTGAAATTCCTTGTAGGAGCAGTACAAGCAACACCAATGGCCTTTCCCAAGTCTGTTTTGTGCAAGACATAATTTGTGAACCTTGTTCTACATTGTAAAAGGTTTAGATTTTATAGTTTTGTGAGAAGATTGATGAGTTTTAACTAAGGATTAAAATGAACACTAAATTTAATGATCTAGGTGTCTAACCAAGGAAAGACATAATCAACTTTGGACATTACAACCCCCCATCACACAATGTTACCCAAGGTAGTGGGAGCCGATGCACCAAATGATAATGTGTTGTTGGAAGCACTCCATGGTGAATGTGGATTAACATAAACGTCATGTCTTTCACCTTGCACCCTAGGTGACATTATTGTGAACACGGTAATAATAAGCACCCATTCAAGTTAGGATTCTATAAGTGTTGACATTATGGAGAAGCATGTGGACTATTTGTCTGAATGGTTGAATGTTGAGTTTAACGTAGATGTTGAATGCCACTACCTTGACACATGTTCTTATGCCAAGTAGTATTGGTGAACTGACCTACTATTACTAAGCCATGGTCCCTTGTGTTAAGGGAGTAATTACTTGCGGTAATTATTAGTTAGCATAATTATATATATTGAGTTATTATTTTAGGAATTACTAGCTAGATTACATAGTTTTTATCACCATTTGAATTCGAATAAAACATAGGATTGTTTTTCTTAAGGTATATCTTTTGGAGAAGCAAAAGAGATGAAGGACCATTGTATCATTCCAGAACATGGAATTTTAATGGAATATGAGAGAAATATGTTTTGATCTCCGAAAAAGCTTTATTTCCATATTCAAAGTTGTTATTTTGATGTTTTTTATCATACTTTCATTATTGGATTTTAATTTTGAAACTAGTTTTAAGAAAAGTTGAATGAGCAAATTGTGTTAATATTAGTTTTATTGTATTTTAGTCCAGATTTTAGACCAAAATATAGGATTAGAGATTTTGTATTTATGATTTGGCGACCATCCCAAGGTTTAAAATTCAAAGTGAATTTTAGAATGTTGTTTATGTTTTATTGCTAAAAAATTTATTTTCATAGATAGATAGTGAGCTTTAGTTTCATTTTTTGCATTTTTTTTCAAATCTTGATCATAATTTTTTGTTCAGGAAGCAAATCTAAGCATAGTAGCTAATTGTGAGGATTATGTTCTAATGCAAATGTTTTGTTCAAATTTGAATTAGGATGTGGAAAAATGAAAAATAAAATTATAACTATAAATTTGAAGAGTCAATTAGATCAAGTTGTATTACATGAACAATTGGGAAATGGCACTACCATTAGCAACAATTTAAATGCATATTAGGTAGATGTGCAGTTTGAAACACCTAGAAAAGTTTCTCGAATAGAATAGAGACATCTTTGGATAGAAGAGAGACTTGTAGGCCATAGAATGTTTCAGGCAACACTAATTATTCCTCCTGAAATGCAAAGTGGTGAAGCATAAAGGCACACCGATAGTTTATAACAAAACTCCAGGAGAGAAGAATGTCAAATTGAAAATGCAGATCCACTGGTTGAGTTTATATGAAGGAATTAAGAATTTAAACCTCAACAAAAAGTTGTGCTAGAATCAATAGATTTGATGCAGCAACATGACTTTAATGCTCTTATTCAAGAAGAAGAACAAAGATTCAACAAATCAAAATGTGAGGAAGTGGTACTAAGGTATACATTTACTTCACCTCCTTAATATCATGAAGCCTAGGAAAATGAAGAATTTGAACAAAAAGTTTAGAATTTTGAACCTCTAATTCATTATGTTGTTGAATAGAAAGTTACAACTCAAGGTATCATGATATCCAAAGGAGTTGAATCGGTACTTGTAACTAAACAAAAAATTATAGTTTTACTAAAAGCAAAACCAATAGTGGTAGAAGATGTTCCTATGGCCATAATACTGAAGTACAATGAACCTTGAGTTAATCAGCATAATGGTAGCATTAATAGTGGAGTTCCAAGGGATTGGAGTAAGGGATTCATAGTGTCAATAAAGTTCCAAGACCAAATTCTCCATGTTGCACATATTGCCATCAAATTGGATATTAGATCAATGAATATCCATTTAT